>JAEEGH010001569.1_pt1 | contig 65073 bp, 53 predicted proteins | sample 9134181 | NCBI WGS metagenome assembly JAEEGH01 (sample SAMN16246544, study PRJNA631951) | gut metagenome | biome: gut microbiome; feature: rumen; material: DP-attached | host: Bos | place: Iran: Karaj | collected 2018-10
AAACACTCTGGCCTGGCAGCTTGCAGCCCCGGAAAGACCCGGCGACTGGAGTTGGCTTAAGCCCGGCAAGATAAGCTGGGAGTGGTGGTCAGGAATCAATGTATTCGGAGTGGATTTCAAGGCAGGAGTCAATACTGATACTTATAAGTATTTCATTGATTTTGCAGCGAAGTTCGGCCTGGAATACATCCTTCTGGATGAAGGCTGGTCCGCCTCTACCCTCAATATAGTTGAGGCTCAGCCGGATCTCGACCTGAAGGAGCTTATCGCTTACGGAAAATCAAAGGGAGTGGGCGTAGTTCTTTGGACGCTTTGGACCCCTATGCTGGCTGATCTGGAACACATCCTGGACGTATACGCTATGTGGGGAGTCGCCGGAATAAAGGTAGACTTTATGCAGATGCAGGACCAGAATATGGTCAACTTCTACGAAAGGGTAGCAAAGGAGTGCGCGAGGCGTCATCTTCTGGTAGATTATCACGGCGCATACAAGCCTGCCGGACTCCAGAGGACTTATCCCAATGCGATGACCTTCGAGGGCGTCCACGGAATGGAACACGACAAGGATTCCGCCGACATCTCTCCGGACCACGATATGGTTCTTCCGTTTACCCGTATGGTTGCGGGGCCTATGGATTACACCCCGGGCGCAGTGAACAATGCGACTAAAGACGATTACAGCCCGCTCTGGTATCACCCTATGAGCCAGGGAACGCGTTCCCATCAGGTTGCCCTCTTCGTTACCTACGAGAGCCCGCTTATGATGCTCTGCGATACCCCTTCGAAGTATTATCAGGCTCCCGAGTTTGCGAAGTATCTTGCAAAGATCCCTACGGTATGGGAGAAGACTGTCGCCCACGAAGCGGTAGCAGGAGAGTACCTCCTTATCTCGCGCAAGACTGCGGACGGGCGCTGGTATTCGGCCGGCCTTACCAATTGGGACGGACGCGAACTTACTCTCGATACTTCCTTCCTTGGGGAGGGCGAGTGGACAGCTACAATTCACCGCGATGGTATCAATGCCGATACCTGGGCGGAGGATTATAAGATTGAAACATTGACCGTCGAGGCTGGAGATGAACTCCCCGTCAAGATGGCCAAAGGCGGCGGATGGGTCGCCGAATTCGTTAAGAAATGATGAAAAAAATATTTTTCACCCTCTCTGCGCTGCTTCTGGGCGCGAATCTGCTGGCTTCCTCTTACATAGTCAGCGGCCACGTCTACGACCAGGCCGGAAAGCCAGTGGCGGAGGTGAAGGTGACGGACGGATATAATTTCGTTCGTACAGACCAGCGTGGAGCCTACGAGATCGATGTCCACGACGACGCGCAGTTCGTCTACATCTCGATTCCGGCGGGTTTCGAGACCCCTGAGTGGCACGGAGCCCCGCTTTTCTACCGCGAACTTACCCGCGAGGGTAAAGGCCAGACTGCAGACTTCAATATAGTCCGTACCGGAGTCGATGAGACTAAACACCTTTTTGTAGTGTGGGCAGATGTCCAGGTCTATGAGGAACAGGAAATAGATTTCGTAAAGCAGGCGGCGGCAGATGCGGCGCAGGTAGCAGAAGATGCGGGAGTGCCCGCGTTCGGTGTTTCCTGCGGCGATATAGTAGGCGACTGGTGGAGCGGAATGTCGGTAGACATCCAGAAAGCTACCGCCGAGGCCGGTTTTCCGTTCTTCACCCTGATGGGCAACCACGACTATAAGGGCGACGCCAGGACAGATGAAGATTCGAAAAAGTTCTACACGGATCTTTTCGGCCCTACCTATTATTCTTTCGATAAGGGTAAGGTCCACTACATAGTGATGGACGATGTGTTCAACTACACCCGTCATTACATAGGCTACCTCAGCCGCCATCAGCTGGAGTGGATAAAGAAAGACCTGGCCGATGTACCGGAGGGAAATCTGGTAGTTCTTTTCTGCCATATTCCTACCTACAGCTGGGCCGCTCTCGAAGGAAACTGGAAAGCCGAGAAGTTCAACGACATCCTTACCAACCGTCAGGCTCTCTACGACATCCTGAAGCCTTACGACGCCCACATCTGCTCGGCCCACAAACACTTCGCCGAGAACTATGAGATAGCCCCGGGTCTGATGGAACACAACCACGCCCCGCTGAGCGGCCTCTTTTGGCAGGCGATGCTCGCTTCGGACGGAGTGCCTTGGGGCTACTACGTCTACGAAGTGGACGGACAGGAGCTGAAGTGGTATTTCAAGCCGGTAGGCCAGTCGAAAGACTGCCAGTTCAGCGCATACCGGGTGGGCGAGGATCCCGAGAAGCCGGACTGCGTTGTAGCAAATGTCTGGAACTACGACAGCAAGTGGAGGGTAGAGTGGAGCGAAAACGGAATGCCGCGCGGCGCGATGGAGCGCTACACCGGCCACGACCGTTCGATTATGAAGGACATCCGCGACAGGCGTGAGAAAGAATACAAGTGGAAGTACCTCGATGAGGCAAATTCCGTCCATATGTTCTGCGCAAAACCGGACAGCCCTGATTCTTTCGTAGAGATTACGGTTACAGACCGCTTCGGCAATGTCTCGAAGTGGAACAACGGAAGGCAGATATACAAGACAGACGCCTATACCTGGAATTCAGATAATGTAGTAGAAGGCAATACAGACGTTAAGGCCCAGCCGGTCCAGGCCCATCCAGAATTCGGAAAGTATACCGGCGCCAGCCGTCTGGAAACCAGCCTCTACGATCTCGCAATCCACGAGCTGACCCTGAACAAGGAAAAGGACGGAACCTACCGCACCGGCCAGTACTGGGGCGGAGTCTGGACCCGCGATATGTCCTACAGCACCATCCTTTCGCTGGCCCACGTAGATCCGGAGGGAATGAAGGCCTGCCTGCTCAGGAAGGTCGACAAGAAAAACCGCATAATCCAGGATACCGGTACCGGCGGGTCGTGGCCCTGCTCGACCGACCGTGAGATTTGGGCCGCTGCAGCGTGGGAAATCTACCTTGAAACGGGCAGCGACGCCTGGCTCAGGCAGGTCTACCATATCATCCGCCGCAGCCTCGAGGCAGACCGTGTAGTCGCGTTCAACCCTGCTACCGGCCTCTATCGCGGCGAGTCGTCGTTTATCGACTGGCGCGAGCAGAGCTATCCGAAGTGGATGCAGCCGGCCGATATCGCCCAGAGCGAGTGTCTGGGCACTAACGCCGTCTTCTACCGTGCGCTCGACGTGCTTGCGAAGATGGGCGAGAAGCTCGGCCACAGAAGCGATGCGAAGAAGTATGCAGCCCAGGCTGAGGCGCTGAAGTCAGCGATCAACTCCTACTTCTGGATGGAAGACAAGGGCTATTATGCCCAGTATATCTACGGCCGCGGTTCGCGCGTGCTCAGTCCCAGAAGCGAGACGCTGGGCGAAGCCCTCTGCGTCCTCTGGGACATCGCAGACGCGCGCCAGGCGGCCGCAATCCTCGAGAAGATGCCTCTTGCACCTTACGGGCCTACCATCTTCTCGCCTCAGATTTCGGCGATCGAGAGCCCGTACCACAACAACGGCGTATGGCCTTTCGTCACGTCGTTCTACGGGCTCGCGGCCGCGAAGGCGGGGAACCGCTCCGCGCTGCTCCACGCCCTCGGTTCCAACGCGCGTGCGGCCGCGGTCTTCGGCTCCCACATGGAGAATTTAGTGGCCACGGACGGCAGCACCCGTACTGCGATGGACTCCCCGCGTCAGCTGTGGAGCATTGCGGGCTATATCGGGCTCACCCGCGGCGCCCTGCTCGGAATGAATTACGAGCCGGGCGGAATCAGGTTCGCCCCCGTCGTGCCCGCCTCGCTCGAAGGCTCCCGCATCCTCCGTGGGCTTGAGTACCGCGATATGACGCTCGATGTCAGGGTAATCGGCGAAGGCTCGATAATCGAGAGCTTCAAGCTCGACGGCGAGTCGGCAGAACCGTTCGTCCCCAACACCCTCAAGGGCGCCCATTCCTTAGAAATATCGATGATGAGCGATTACTACGCTGCGCCCGACAAGGTTACTGTCTTGCCGGTGCAGTTCGACATCGATTACCCACGCACCAGGATCGAAGGCAATACCTTGAGATGGGATCCGGTAGAGGGCGCAGCATCCTATACCGTCCTTCTCGACGGCGTTGCGGTGTCGGAGACGGCCTCCAATTCGTTTGCGCTGACCGAGGCCGGTGAATATGTGGTCATCGCCAGCACTATAGGAGGTATCCATTCCTTTATGAGCGAGCCGCTACGATATGGGCTTACGGATATTACTATCCCTTGCGAGGCTTCCCTCGGCCAGAGGAGAGGCTCGCAGCTGAAGGTGGTTCTGGCCGCCCCTGTTACCGGAACTTATTGGCTTGACTTCAATTATTCCAACGGCAACGGCGACCTTTCAACCTTCCAGAAGTGTGCTACCCGCGCCCTGTATGTAGACGGCAAGAGGGTAGAGGCGGTAGTGATGCCGCAGAGGGGAGACGACTGGGACGAAACCGGATGGACAAGCTGCGTCAAGCTCGAGCTTACAGCAGGCGAACACTCCTTCGAACTCAAATATATAGACGAAACTATCAATATGGACATCGAGACCGATACGGCCTTCGTCCACTCATTAAGGTTATCATACAAAAAATAAATAGCTCTATGAAAGTCATTATCAAAGCTTCAAGCAAGGAAGGCTCCCTCTGGGCAGCCCACCACATCGCGGCAAAAATCAACGAGAAGAAAGCCCGCACAGACGAGCCCTTCGTAATCGGACTTTGCACCGGCTCGACCCCGATCGAGACCTATGCCGAGCTTATCAGGATGGTCAAGGCAGGAGAGGTTTCCTTCAAGAACGTCATCTCGTTCAATATGGACGAGTATGTAGGTCTTCCTGAGAACCACCCCGAGAGCTACCACTCCTTTATGCACAAGTATCTGTTTGATCAGATCGACGAACCCGCTCAGAACATTCATATCCTGAACGGCAATGCTCCGGATCTTGACGCAGAGTGTGAGGCCTATGAGAAGGCGATTGCCGCTGCCGGCGGATTCGATCTCTTCCTCGGAGGCATCGGCGAAGACGGCCACATCGCCTTCAATGAGCCTTTCTCCCCGCTTTCGAGCCACACCCGCGTCGTGACCCTTACAGAAGACACGAGAATCGTAAACAGCCGCTTCTTCGGCGGAGATATGAATCTCGTCCCCAAGCAGGCTCTTTCGGTAGGTGTCGCTACCGTTACCGGCGCCCGCGAGGTAGTCATCCTGGCCTTTGGTCCTAAGAAGGCCCGCGCTATCAAGGATGCAGTCGAAGGACCTTACAGCCATATGTGTACTGTCTCCGCCCTTCAGACCCACGAAAACGGCATCATCGTAGCAGACGAGGCTTCGGTAGGCGAACTTAAAGTCAATTCTTATAAATATTTCAAGGCTGTTGAAGCAGCAGAAAAACTCTAATAGCAATGAAGAAGTTACTTATTTGCGCGATGGCGCTTCTCTGTGTTTTGCCGCTTTCTGCGAAAAAGAGGCAGGTCGCTATAGTCGCACACCGCGGATACTGGCAGTGTGAGGCAGGAGGCAACTCCCACAACTCCATCGCTTCTCTGAAGGCGGCTCAGGACGGCAAGTTCTGGGGTAGCGAGTTCGATGTCAATATGACTAAAGACGGCGAGCTGATGGTCTTCCACGACGATGCTGTCGCAGGTATGAAGTTCATCGAGCACGATGCAGCAGAGTTTAAGGATGTACGTCTCCCCAACGGAGAAAAGATCCCTACGCTCGACCAGTATCTCAAGCAGTTCAAGAAGAATAAGAAGTGCCGCGTAGTCTTCGAACTTAAGTTTCACCCGGAGGAACTCGAAGAGGTTGCGGTAGACAAGAGTATCGAAGCTCTTAAGGCGGCAGGACTTTTTGATCCGAAGCAGACGATCTTCATCTCTTTCTCTCTCAGGCAGTGTGTGTTCTTCGCGCAGAAGTGCCCTGGATTTATAGTCCAGTACCTCGGCTCTGATCCCGATCCCGACGTAGTCTTCGCAAACGGAGTCAACGGAGTTGATACTTATTTCGGCACCCTTTATCAGAAGCCCGACTGGTATACCAAGGCCCGCAGCCACGATATGAGTGTCAATGTCTGGACGGTAGACAAGAAAGAGGATATGCGCAAGATGATCGAGATGGGAGTGGATTACATCACCACCAACCGTCCCGAGGACTGCCGCGCTCTTCTCAAAGAAATGAAGGTTAAAGAACTAAAAGCTGGTAAGAATTTTAAATAATGAAACATTTTTCGCTTCCTAAAGACGGCGGCCTTATCGAGAAAGGCCTTCCGAAAGACATCCTTCACAGTAAAGAAAGGATCTACACCGAGATTCTGGACACTCCCTATATAGCGAGCCAGATGGTTGCAGACGAGGTCGTTGCCGCGATCAAGGCTTTCAAGCCGACCCCCGCCAAGCCTCTCTTCAAGCTTGGTCTTACGACCGGCAATTCCCCTCTTCCTCTCTACAATGACCTTCAGAGGGCCTGCACCCAGGGCGATGTTTCGTTCGCCAATGTCGAGGTCTTCTCGGTAGACGAGTACTATCCCGTTTCCCCGGACGAGGCCCAGAGCCGCAACCATCGTCTCCGCTCTGAGCTTCTCGACCACATCGACATCAAGAAAGAGAACATCCATATCCCCGACGGAACAGTTCCCGAGGATAAGCTCTCCGAGTACTGCGCAGAGTTCGACAAGAAAGCGCGCGGGCTCGATCTCCTCGTTATCGGTGTAGGCGAGCAGGGCCAGGTCGGATTCAACGAGTCCTGGACAGACCGCGGAAGCCGCACCCGTGTCGTTCTCCTGCCTTACCAGTCCCGCAAGCGTCAGTCCCGCAACTTCAACGGAGACCTTGTCCAGACTCCTTCGCAGGCCATCACGATGGGTATCTCGACTATGATGTCCGCTTCCAAGGTCATCCTTATGGCCTGGGGCGAAGATAAGGCCGATATGGTCCAGAAGATAGTGGAGAAGAAGATCGATCCCGACTACCCGGCTTCGTTCTTCCAGATGCACGACAACGTCAAGCTCTATGTAGACGAGAACTCAGGCGCGAACCTCCTCAGGATGGTCGCTCCCTGGTGTATCGGCCCCTGCGAGTGGACTCCCAAGTTTATCCGTAAGGCCGTTATCTGGCTTTGCGATACCGTCCACAAGCCTATTCTGAAGCTCTCCCTCCAGGATTATCTCCAGAACTCTCTCGGACAGCTCGTAGAGCAGTACGGACCTTATTCCGATATCAACATCAAGGTTTTCAACGACCTTCAGCACACTATCTCCGGCTGGCCGGGCGGCAAACCCAACGCAGACGATTCAACCCGTCCCGTGGCTTCGAAGCCCTTCCCGAAGACCGTGCTTATTTTCTCTCCGCACCCGGACGATGATGTCATCTCGATGGGCGGTACCTTCATCCGCCTGGCTCATCAGGGCCACAACGTCCACGTCGCCTACGAGACCTCGGGCAACGTAGCGGTCCACGACGATGTAGTTATCCAGCATATGGACGCCGCCCGCGAACTGGGCTTCGGCGACCGTGTAGACGAGGTTCAGAAACTCGTGGCCTCGAAGGTCCCGGGCGAGCCCGAACCGCGTGCGCTGCTCGATATCAAGGCGGCCATCCGTCGCTCCGAGGCCAAGGGCGCTGTCCATTCCTTCGGCCTGGACTATTCCCATGCCCACTTCCTCAACCTCCCGTTCTACGAGTCCGGCGGCATCAAGAAGCTCCCGCGCTCGCAGGCCGATGTTGATATCATCAAGAACCTCCTTAAAGAGTTGAAGCCGGATATGGTGTTTATGGCCGGCGACCTTGCCGATCCTCATGGAACACACCGCGTATGTACGGAGTGCGCGCTCGAGGCGATGGAGCAGCTCAAGGACGAGGGAGTCGAGTGGATCGCCGGTTCCCATGTCTGGCTCTATCGTGGAGCATGGATGGAGTGGGAGCTCGGCCGCGTGGATATGGCAGTTCCGCTGAGTCCGGATGAGGTCGTAGAGAAGAGACACTCTATCTACCATCACCTTTCTCAGAAGGATATCGTTCCGTTCCCGGGCGATGATCCTCGCGAGTTCTGGCAGAGGGCCGAGGAGCGTACCGAAGGTACCGCGAAACACTACGACGCCCTCGGAATGGCCGAGTATCAGGCAATCGAGGTCTTCCTGAAGCTGTGGTAATGAGGTAGGGGCCGCGAGGTTGGCAGTCTCCGGCGGAACTCCGGTCGCTTTGCTCCCTCCGGCCCCTTCCATCCTATCCTTCGTCATCGCTTCGCGATAACTTGTCTAGGACGGACGCCTACCCCCTGCCCGTGTCCGGGGGTGGACACGTCCGCCGGAGACCGCCAACCATCGCGGGGATTGTCATTTCGAATGAGACTTCTCCTGGTTAAGATTATTGTTTTTTATGGCAGTTGACCTATCAAGAATCAAGCACGTTGCTCTGGATATGGATGGAACGATCTATTTGAGCAACACGAGGTTTCCGTTTACGCTGGATTTTTTGGCGGGGTTGACGGAGATGGGGATTACGTATTCGTTTTTGACGAACAACCCGTCGAAGTCGCTCTCGGATTATTTGGCGAAACTGCGGAAGATGGAGATTCCTTGCAGCGAGGAGCAGATGTATACGACGACTATTGCGATGATAGATTATATCAAAGCGGAGTATCCGTCGGCGCGAAGGCTGTTCCTGCTGGGAACTCCGTCGATGATTTCGCAGTTTGAGGAGGCGGGGTTCATTTCGTGCGCAGATTCGCCGGATGATGTGCCGGATATTGTGGTTGCGGCGTTTGATATGACTTTGCAGTATTCGAGGCTTTGCCGGGCTGCGTGGTGGGTAAAGCAGGGACTGCCTTATCTGGCAACCAATCCGGACAGGGTGTGTCCTACGGATCAGCCGACGGTGTTGGTTGATTGCGGGTCTATCTGCAAGTGTATCGAGCACGCGACTGGCAGGAAACCGGACAAGGTTCTGGGAAAGCCCGATCCGGAGATGCTGGCGGGAATAGAGCGCCGGCAGGGGCTGGAGCCATCGCAGATCGCGATGGTGGGCGACCGCCTGTATACCGATATCGCGATGGCTCGCGCGGCCGGCGCGGTGGGTGTGCTGGTTCTCAGCGGTGAGTCTACCCTCGCCGATGTCGAGGCCGCTCCCGCCGAGTCCAAACCCGACCTCGTCTGCCGCGACATCGCCGAATTTGGGAACTTACTTAGAAAGGCGCGTGGTGAGTAACGTCCTAGTAATCAACAAATTGCAAAAAGTCGACTCCGAAAAACGCAGAGCCGAGTTTTAGTAAATTATTTATAATCAGCGTCTTACGCATTACGCTACGGTTTCGCATATGAACAGTTTTGGACATAATTTCAGGGTGACGGTGTTCGGGGAGTCCCACGGACCGGTTGTCGGGGTCGTGATGGACGGAGTACCGGCAGGAATTGAGCTCTGCGAAGAGGATTTCGCGGAGGATATCGCCAGAAGAGCTCCGGGCGCAGAGGGCACGACTGCACGTAAGGAGGCGGATACTCCGAAGATACTCAGCGGAGTGTTCAACGGCCATACGACAGGAGCGCCTCTCACTATTGTTTTCGAAAATGAGAATACCCGCCCGGAGGATTATGCCCAGTTTGCGGCGATCCCGCGGCCTGGGCACGTGGACTTTGTTGCGGCCGTCAAGTTTGACGGCTCAAACGATCCGCGTGGCGGCGGCCACTTCGCCGGCCGCCTGACGCTCCCCATCGTCGCCGCCGGTGTTGTCGCTAAAAAGCTGCTGGATGGGATAGATTTTTCGTCACAGTTGGTGGCTCTGGGTGGTTCTGAAGACCCTGACAAATGGTCTGAGCTGATTGCCCAGGCCGCAAAGGAAGGCGATTCCCTGGGCGGAGTCGTCGAGTGCAAAGTGACGAATCTCCCTATCGGCGTCGGCGAACCGTTCTGGGACAGCGTTGAGTCTATGCTCTCCCACGCGGTGTTCGCGATTCCCGGTGTCCGTGGAATCGAATTCGGCGACGGATTCAAGGCGGCGGCTATGAAGGGCTCCGAGCATAACGACCCGTTCGGGCCTGAAGGGCCGGTGAAGAATGGCGCGGGAGGGGTGAACGGCGGCCTTACCAACGGCGCGCCGCTGGTGCTGCGCGTCGCCTTCAAGCCGACGTCCTCTATCGCCCGCGCCCAGCGGACGTGGAACTATGAGACCGAAGCGGAGGAAACGCTCGAGATCCGCGGCCGCCACGACGTGTGCTTTGCCCGGCGCTGCCCCGTGATAGTGGAGGCTATGGCCGCGATTGTTTTGGAAGACCTTTTGGCACTGTAGACTAAAATGCTTACATTTGAGGCATATAACGAAACAAGACGATGAAACACGACGATTTGAATCTTTGGTGGACATCACTTTCGGTAGCGCAGAAGGAGCGCGTCGCAAAGAAAGGCCTTACGAAATTTGCAGGCGAGAAAAAACCTGCCGAGAATGAATATCAGTATCCCGCTTGTACTATCTGGTGGAACTCCCTTCCGGAAGAGCAGAAGACCTGGATACACGATCACTGTGTAAATAAACACGGCTATGTCCTGCAGGAGTGGGACGAGGCTAATCCCTACGGAGACTAACCAAATATCGATCATATGAAATTGTTGAAAATTTTTGCACTGGCCGTCCTGGCCGCTGGCGCTCTCTTTATGAGCTATTCTTGTTCTGATGGCGGTCCTGACGACGAGGCCGAGAACATCCTCATCATCGAGGGTCAGACCTATAAAGTCGCTCACGCACTTTACTTCCACGAACCCGGTAGCAGCGAGTATCGCATCGATCTTGACACCGAAGAATTCGGCACCAAAGAGGAGCCGGATATGATCCATGGCTATGGTGACTTCACCTTTGACGGTAAAGACATCACCATCGACGTCACGAAGCATGAGCCCCTGTACATCAGCGGATTCAACTGGAATGCAGGCGGCTTTTATCAGGCCGGCCCTTACAAATCTGGTACTCAGACCATTAAGAACGGCAAGAATGGCACAATCATCCTGATCATCGACTGCAAGGATATGAAGGATCAGCGCTTCTACCTCAATGTCGCCGCTCAGGACGAAGAATCCTTCAACAGGAGCCAGCAGTAATGCGTATTAAATCCCTTAGGGGTATTTAACTGAAAACTAGAAGGGCGCGGCGAATCGATTTCTGCCGCGCTCTTTTGCAATATGAAGAGGTATTCAGCATTCTTGATAGCAGCAGTGCTTTTCTGCGCCTGCAGCCCCAAGCCGGAGAAGGAGATAGTCGTGTCCATCCCGGCCGACGGACGTTGGGACAGATATCCCACGCCCGAGGCGGTGTGTGGCCTGCTCGATACGATCGCGTGGGCGGGATTCAACTCGATCAAGGTGGACGTGAAGCCGGTCGTGGGATATTGCGAGTTCGAGAGCTCCTACCTCGAGCCGATGCGGACGATGAAGACGCGCCCGGGGGCGCACGAAGGCTGGGACTACGCCGCCACCTTCCTGCGTGAGGGGCGCAAACGCGGGCTCAAGGTCTCGCTGACCTGCGCGGTCTTCCCGCTGGGGGCATGGCAACTCGACGACGGCCCCGCGTTCCGCGACCCTTCGAAGGACGGCTGGTTCTGCGTGGAATATCTCCCCGACGGGCTGCGCGACATACGTGAAGACCGCCGCCAAGGCGTTTTCTGCTTTATGAACCCGTCCCACCCCGAGGTCCACGACTTCGTCCTCGGCTATATCGAAGAGCTGCTCGCGAAATACAAGCCCGACGGCTTCCAGCTCGACTACTGCCGCTACAACAATATCAACTGCGATTTCTCCGACTACTCCCGCCGCGCGTTCGAGCAGTGGCTCGGCCGTCCGGTCGCTGCCTGGCCCATGGACATTTTCACCTTCGCATCCGCCGACCCGAACGATATCGTCCCGGGGCCGCTGTACAAGCAGTGGATTAAGTGGCGCGCGGGCGTAATCCAGGGCTACGTCCGCGAGGTGAGGGAGATCGTGGATCGCGTTTCGCCCCGAACGGCCCTTCGCTACTGGGGCGCCGGATGGTGGCACGCCCTCTATACGACCGGCCAGAACTGGTGTTCGCCCTCGACCGCAGAGCCGATGGACTACCCCTGGGCGGCCGATGACTATGCGTCCACGGGCATCGCGGACCTCGTCGACTATTTCGAGCTGGGAACCTATCGGCCGCGTGTCCATGGTCCCGAGGATCCCGAGTCCATGGAGTTCGACCTCGCCCGCGCGCGCCGTCTCGTCGGCCCGGACAATATCGTCTACGGCTCAATCTCCGCCGGCTGCCCGATCGAAGAGGCCTTCGAATTCCTCTATGAAAACGCCGACGGCTTCTCCTTCTTCCCGGTCGACGCCCTGCGAAAGGATCCCGCGCTGTGGGACCGTTTCCACGAAGTGATTACTAACGCTACCCGAGTTCAAGCGCGGCCTTGACGAAGGCCGTGAAGATGGGCTGGGGATGCTCCGGCGTGCTCTTGAATTCGGGATGGAACTGCGTTCCGATGAAGAAGGGGTGCTCCGGTATCTCTACTATCTCCACCAGACCGGTGTCGGGGTTGATTCCGGATACGGCAAGGCCGGCGCTCTCGAGTTCTTCGCGGTAGGCGTTATTGAACTCGTAGCGGTGGCGATGGCGTTCGAAGATGATATCCTGCCCGCCGTATATCCGGGCGGCCAGAGTTCCTGGCACTAGTTTGCAGGCATACGCGCCGAGACGCATGGTCCCGCCCTTGATGGTGGTGGTCTTCTGCTCCTCCATCAGGTCGATGACAGGGTGAGCGGTGTCGCCGTCCATTTCAACTGATGCCGCGTCGGCATAGCCCAGCACGTCGCGCGCGAACTCCACTACCGCCATCTGCATGCCCAGGCAGATTCCGAAGAACGGGATGCCGTTTTCGCGGGCATAGCGCACGGCCGCAATCTTTCCGGGGATGCCGCGCTCGCCGAAGCCTGGGGCCACGAGGATGCCAGACATTCCGGCTAACCGCTCGGCCACATTCTCCTCGCTAATGGTCTCCGAATGGATGCATCGCACGTTAACCTTGCACTCATTGGCCGCACCTGCGTGGACGAACGCTTCCTGGATCGACTTGTATGCGTCCTGCAGTTCGACATATTTTCCGACCATGGCGACCGTGACCTCTCGCTTCGGGTGCTTCAGCCGTTCAAGGAAGGCCTTCAAGGCAGTGAGATCCGGCTCGGTCGCGCAGTCCTTGATTTCCAGTTTGTTCACGACCAGGGTGTCCAGTCCCTCCTCCTCCATATTCAGCGGCACCTGGTAGATGCTCCACGAATCGATGGACTGGATGACGTGGCCGGGGCGAACATTGCAGAAGCGGGCAATCTTCGCGCGAAGGTCATCACTCAGCGGCATTTCGGTGCGGCAGACGATGATGTCTGGGTGGACGCCGGCGCTCTGCAACTCCTGTACGGAGTGCTGAGTGGGTTTCGTCTTGAGTTCCTTGGCCGCCTTCAGATAAGGGACCAGCGTTAGATGAATGCTCAGGAAGTCTTCTTCCGGAAGTTCCCACTGCAGCTGGCGCATGGCTTCTACGAACGGCTGTGATTCCATATCGCCGACAGTGCCGCCAACTTCGGTGATGACTACGTCGAATTTGCCGGTCTTTCCGAGCAGGAGCATTCTGCGCTTGATCTCGTCAGTGATATGGGGAACTATCTGGACCGTCTTGCCTAGATAAGCGCCTTCGCGCTCCTTGGTGATGACGGTATGATATATCTTGCCGGTGGTGACGTTGTTGGCCTTCGACATATGGACGCCCAGGAAGCGCTCGTAGTGACCGAGGTCAAGATCCGTCTCCGCCCCGTCTTCGGTAACATAGCATTCGCCGTGTTCATAGGGATTCAAGGTCCCGGGGTCGATATTGATATATGGGTCGAATTTCTGGATGGTGACGCGAAGACCGCGCGCCTGGAGAAGTTTTGCAAGGGAGGCCGCTACAATGCCCTTCCCAAGGGAAGATGCCACCCCGCCCGTAACGAAAACATACTTAGTATTCATACTGCTGCGTTTTAAATACGCGGGAGAAAATCTCGTCTACGTTCTTGAAATAATAGTCCAGGGTGAAGCAACCGTCCAGTTCCTCCCTGGACAATATATTTGTGACCTCCGGAGCCGCCTCCAGCAGGGTCTTGTAGTCCTTGTTTTCAGTCCAGGCTTCCATGGCGATGGGCTGTACCATATCATAGGCCTGCTCGCGGGAGAGTCCCTTGGCGATGAGGGCGTTCATCACGCGCTGGGCGAAAATAACGCCGCGGGTGCGCCAGATGTTGGCCATCATGTTCTCCGGATATACCACAAGGTTTTCGAGTATGCCCTTGAAGCGGACCAGCATGTAGTCCAACAGTTCGGTTGCATCCGGAAGTACTATGCGTTCGGTGCTGGAATGGGAGATGTCACGCTCGTGCCAGAGGGCCACATTCTCGTATGCGGTGAGCATATAGCCGCGCATCACACGCGCACATCCGCAGATGTTTTCGCTGCTTATGGGATTGCGTTTATGCGGCATTGCGCTTGACCCCTTCTGCCCCTTGCAGAAGGCTTCTTCCACCTCGCGTACCTCGGTTCGCTGGAGATTGCGGACTTCGAAGGCCATCTGCTCGAGGGTGGCGGCAACCAGAGCCAGTACGCCGACATAGCTGGCATGCCTGTCGCGCTGGAGCACCTGGGTCGAGATGTTGGCGCTCTGAATCCCAAGCTTTCCGCACACATAATCCTGGATGAATGGCGGGATGTTGGCGAAGTTCCCTACCGCGCCGCTCATCTTTCCGGCCTCTACGTCTGCCGCGGCTGCCTTGAAACGACGTATGTTGCGTTTCATTTCCTCGTACCACAGGGCCCACTTGAGGCCGAAACTGGTGATGTCCGCATGGATGCCGTGGGTTCGGCCGATACAAGGCGTGGATTTGAATTCCAGAGCGCGTGAACGGAGTACTTCCATGAATTCCTCCATGTCCTTCAGAAGGATGGCGTCGGCCTGTTTGAGGAGGTAGCCGTTGGCCGTATCCACCACGTCGGTGGAGGTGAGCCCGTAATGCACCCACTTGCGCTCCTCTCCCAGACTCTCGCTCACGGCACGGGTGAAGGCCACCACGTCGTGACGGGTCTGTTCCTCTATTTCCCGGATACGGGAAACATCGAAGCGTGCGTTTGCACGGATCTTGTCCACGTCTGAGGCAGGAATGACGCCCAGTTTGCTCCAGGCTTCGCAGGAGAGTATTTCAACTTCCAGATAGGCGCCGAACTTGTTCTCTTCCGTCCAGACGTCCCTCATTACTTTCCGGGAATAGCGATCAATCATAGGACCTGTTATTTATTAAGGAAATTCAGGATATTGTTTTCGATGCGTGAGGCGATATCTTCGCATTCCGCCTTCCGGAACGGTTCCGGGCTCAGTTTCTCGTAGAGTTCGATGTAGCGGTCCGTGATGCCGTTCACGACTTCTGGGGTCATCTCGGGCACTTTCTGTCCTGCCTGACCCTGAAAACCGTTCGCCATAAGCCATTCGCGGACGAACTCTTTCGAAAGTTGTTTCTGGTGTTCGCCTTTTTCCAGACGCTGCGCGTAGCCTTCGGCATAGAAGTATCGCGAGGAATCCGGAGTGTGGATTTCATCCATCAGCATAATCTGTCCGTCCCGTTTGCCGAATTCATATTTGGTGTCCACCAGAATGAGACCCTTGCCGGCAGCGATTTCGGTCCCGCGCTGGAACAGAGCCAGCGTGTATTTCTCCAGCTGCTCGTATTCATCGGCCGGGACGATGCCGCGGGCGATGATTTCCTCCCTGCTGATGTCCTCGTCGTGGCCTTCGGCCGCCTTTGTGGTGGGAGTGATGATAGGCTGCGGAAGTTTTTCATTTTCGCGAAGTCCGTCGGGCAGGGTGACGCCGCACAGACTGCGCCTGCCGGCTTTGTATTCCCGCCAGGCGTGCCCGGCAAGATAACCGCGTACCACCATCTCGACCTTGTAGGGTTCGCACTGCCAGCCTATGGTAACCATGGGATCCGGAACGGCCACCTTCCAGTTGGGAAGGATGTCGGCGGTGAGGTCCAGGAACTGGGCGGCGAGCTGGTTGAGCACCTGCCCTTTGCAGGGGATACCTTCGGGAAGGACGACATCGAAGGCGGAGATGCGGTCGGTTGCGACCATCACCATACAACCATTTTCAAGAAAATAAACGTCACGGACTTTGCCCGTGTATCTGGACTTGATGCCGGGTAGATTGAGATCGGTTTTTACAACGGCTTTCATTGCTGATGAAATATGTCTTACAAAGATAGATAATACTTATCAACACTGAAAATGTTGACAAATACTGTTTATCCGTCTTGTAAGTGTCAGGTGCAATCATTCCCGCCGACATACGTTTTGAGTTCAAACGATAAAATTGCGGAAGTCCATTATTATTGTTAAATTTGTGCACGTGAGTAGTGTAACACGTACCGTTTCGGATTGCAAAGAATTGCATGAAGAGTGTGGCGTCGTCGGTTTTTACGGCGTTGAAGGTGCCGCTACACACGCATTCCTGGCATTACAGAGCATTCAGCACCGTGGTCAACAAGGCTGCGGTATTTCTGTAGTACGCCCGGACGGTACACTTGCTCTGCACAAAGGCGCCTCCTTGGTGAAAGAGGTGTTTCACAAGGAAGATATAGAGGGCCTTCCGGGCAGTTCCTGCATCGGGCATGTTCGTTATCCCACTACCGACGTGGGAGGCCGAGAGAATCTTCAGCCGTTCCTCTTTGCCCGTCAGAATAACCCCTATGCTCTGGCCCATAACGGAAACATTGTGAACGCCGCCCAGGTGAAGGCATTTCTGGAGAAACAGGGGCATTTGTTCAGCAGTACGTCAGACAGTGAACTCTTCGGCTATCTGGTCGGAAGCAGCCTGCACGGGAACGACTGGGAAAATGCGATAGTCAATACCGCCCGTTTGCTTGACGGGGCCTATGCCACGGTCATCCTCACTAAAGATAAACTCTTTGCCTGCAGGGATAAGTATGGCCTCCGCCCGCTTTCTCTTGCAAAAATGGGCTCTGGATATGTAGTGGCCAGCGAAACCTGCGCCTTCGAATCAGTTGGGGCGCAATTCATCCGGGATATAGAACCGGGAGAACTGCTGACCATCGATGCTGAGGGCCTTCATTCTTCCCATATCGCACGGGCGGTAAACCACTTCATGTGCGCCATGGAATATATCTACTTCGCCCGTCCCGACAGTGTAATCGAAGGATGCAGCGTGCATGCTTTCCGCCGTCGCTCGGGAGCGCTTCTGCACGCAGAGCATCCCGCCGACGCCGATCTGGTGACCTGCGTGCCGGAGTCCAGCATGAGCGCCGCCATCGGCTTTGCTGAGGCATCAGGTCTTCCGCTGGAAATGGGCCTCATAAAAAACATGTACGTGGCGCGAACTTTCATCCAGCCAACCCAGTCCATGCGCGACGCGGGTGTGAAGATGAAGCTTTCGGCGGTACGCAGCATCGTGCGCGGAAAACGCGTGGCTGTGATTGACGATTCCATCGTCCGTGGCACCACCTCGCGCACCATAGTGCGCATGCTCAGAGACGCCGGTGCGACGGAAGTTCATATGCGCATCGCCAGTCCGCCCTATGCATGGCCATGTTTTTATGGCATCGACACAGGCAGCAAGGAGCAGCTCCTGGCTGTGGGAAGGAGTGTGGAGGACATCCGCGATTTCATCGAAGCTGATACCCTGGGATACCTGTCAGTCGAAGCCCTTTTCCAGGCTTCCGGGCGCTCCGGGTTGTGCACGGCATGCTTTGACGGGAATTATCCCACGGATTTGTATGAAGAAAATGACAATAAACAATAAATAAGAATGGAACAAAAGAAATTAGACGTAGTTCTCGGACTCCAGTGGGGAGATGAGGGAAAAGGCAAAATAGTGGATGTGCTCACTCCTTCCTATAAGATGGTAGCGCGCTTCCAAGGCGGACCCAATGCCGGCCATTCCCTCGTTTTCGGCGGAGACAGTTTCGTGCTTCACACGGTGCCTTCTGGTATTTTCCGTGATGGGACGCTTAACGTCATCGGCAACAATGTCGTAATCGACCCGGTCATCCTCATGGATGAGATTGCGAAGATTGAGAAACGCGGCGTGAATATCGACGGCAGGCTTGTTATTTCCAAACGCGCACATCTCATCATGCCCACACACGTCGCTCTGGACGCTGCCAGCGAAAGTGCCATGGGCAAGACCAAGATTGGTTCCACCCTAAAGGGCATAGGTCCTACTTATGCCGACAAAACCGGCAGATATGGCCTTCGCGTGGGAGATATCCTCCAGGACAACTTCAAAGCCCTGTACGAGGAGCGCAAGCAGAGGCATCAGATGTTGCTCGGGCAGTACCCCCCGTTCGAACTTCCGTTCAATTTCGACGAATATGAAAAGAAATGGTTCGAGGCGGTGGTCCAGATGAAACGCTTCCGCTTCATCGACAGCGAAGTGTATGTGAATCAGGCTCTCGATAATGGCACACCCATCCTCGCCGAGGGCGCACAGGGGTCGCTTCTTGACATCGATTTCGGAACATATCCTTACGTCACTTCTTCAAATACCCTTTCTGCAGGGGTCTGCACGGGTCTGGGAATAGCCCCCTCACGTATAGGTAAGGTTTACGGTATTTTCAAGGCTTATTGCACCCGTGTGGGCAACGGTCCTTTCCCGACTGAACTATTCGACGCCGACGGTGACCGCCTTCGCGAGATTGGCCACGAATACGGCGCCACCACCGGACGTCCCCGTCGTACCGGTTGGCTGGATATGGTCGCACTCAAATACGCCGTGATGATGAACGGCGTCACGGACCTCATCATGATGAAGGCGGACGTGATGGACAGTTTCGACACCGTCAAGGTAGCCGTGGCTTACAAGGTGGGTAAGTATACCGTGGATTGTTTCCCGTACGACGGAGGCAAGGACGCAACGCCCATCTACAAGGAATTCCCCGGATGGAAGACGTCCCTAAGCGGCTTGACCCGCTACGAAGACTTCCCGGAAGCCTTCCGTCGTTATATAGATTTCATTGAGGCGGAGACGCACTGCAAGGTGAGCATTGTGTCCCTTGGCCCGGATCGCGACGCGACCGTAATGCGTTAGAAGATTCCTACGCGGGAGCAAAGGAATCGGTGACTATCGTGAGTTGTCAATTCCTATTTAAGGAGTTGGCTGGTCGACGCCCTGCGAAAGGACCCTGCGCTGTGGGATGTCTTACACGAAGCGATATCCTCGTTATGAAACGCTCGCTTGCAATACTGGCGCTTATTGTGCTTTTCGTTTCTTGCGCAAAGCGAGAAACGGATACCACTGCGCTCAGGTATCGAATACATCTGATCGCGTTGAAAGAATCTCCGGAAAAGGCCCACGCAATGTTTCTGAAGCTGGCCGACGAATGTCACGCTAAAGGGGAATACGCCCTCGAGGCCTGCGCCCTTTACGAGATGTCTACTAACTATCTGGACCAGCGGGATACCCTGGGGATGCGTCGCCTTCTGGACCGTATGGAGCGCCTGTCGAAAGAGCATCCGGAAAATATCGGGGCGGGGTATAGTTATTACTCGGTACTTGGGACATATTATGCCTCCTTGTACGAGCAGGATGGTTCGGAGACCACCCGCGACGCGATGTTTGAGGCGCTGAGGGAAGCTATCCGCTATCAGGAGAGGATGACCCAAAGGGATTATCAGCAGCAGGCAATAGTCCCTGCCTGGAATTATTACAATGTAGCCGTCTGCTACGATCTTTACTGCGACCCTCCGGTTCGCGATTCTATCGATAAATACCTGGTTCTGGCAGACAAGGCTAACCGTGAGACCCTCTATCTTAAGCCTTTTGAACATCAGCAGATTGATGTCTCCATCAGGGATTTGAGGGCCTGGCTTCTTTATTACGACGGACGTGTTGACGAGGCAATTACCGAGATGAATGAGGTCCTGGCCTTGATAGACAGTGTAGAAGCCGCAAGTCCGAATACCGTCATTACCGAGAGGGGAGAGGCCTACGGCTTTTTCGTGGAGGTGTATTCGTCAATGGGCGATTATGAGAAGGCTCTGGAATATGAGCAGCTCAAGGCCGAGAACGACGCCGTCCGTTTCAGCGCCCAGCGCAATGCCGCGGTGAGGGAAGTTGAGGCGAAATACGACGTAGCCAAGGTGGAGACGCGCCTGGCGAAGGTGATAGGCTGGACGGCCTCGCTGGCTATACTGTCTTTACTCCTGCTGGCCCTGGTTCTTTACTACAGGCTGCTTATACGCAGCAGGGAAGAGAGCCGTTACACTGCAGCCGTCGAGGCTTTGGTGGAGACGGACGCGGACATACGCGCCCTTACGGAGACGGTCTCCCCGGAGGCGGCCAAAAAGATTTTCTCATCAGCGCAGATTCCCCTTTCCGCCGTGGAACGGAGATACATACTTCTGTTTATGTCCGGCAAATCGACCGAGAAGATTGCCGAGGCTATGCACGTTGAGCCCGCGAGCGTCTATACGATGAAGTATCGTATTAAAAAGAAGTTTCGCGAGGGCTTCCCTCTGCCTTTCTAGCTGAAATCTAGGCAATTCTTTCTGTTTCTTGACATTATTTGTCTAGAATTGTCTATTTGACTGCCTTTTGACCTTTCATAGATTTGCAATAAGCAAATTGCAGATTTTGAAAGTCGAAGGCATCATAATAATCATCCTATCCATCGGCGTAGTCGTTGGTATAGTCCTTCTTGTTTTGGCCACTCTGCATTTTCGGCGCTGTATAGGGCTGCTTGAAGCTTTGAATGCCAATCTGGGTAACAATCCTGAAGAGACATCCAGCGAAAAGGAACTGCTTCTTGCGGCGAGAAGGCCCCTGTCAGTGACTGAAAAGAAATTCTTTACCCTCTTTCTGGAGGGGAAGACAACCGAAGAAATAGCAGAATTGATGCACGTTGAGCAGTCCAGCGTGTACACTATGAAATATCGTATCAAAAAGAAATTCCCCAAAGAATTTCATCTCCCGTTCTGATTATATGAAGACATCTATCAAGCTTCTTTCTTTATTGGCATTACTGTCTTTTGCCGCGGCGTCGTGCGGCCCGGAACCCGCCGTCCCCGACAAACCGCAGTCAAAGGGCGAAATCAAACTTGCGTCCGGCACTAAGGCGACCGTGGGCCCCGAGGGCGGCAGCGTGAACATCAGCTTCACGGCGAGCGCGGACTGGACGGTCGAACCGTCCAACGACAGAGCGTCGTGGATAGGGATAAACCCGTCGAGCGGTTCGGCAGGGAGCGCGACGGTGACCGTGAGCGTGGATCCGAACGAAACGCAGGACGAGCGAAGCGCTACCCTGCGAATCAAGTGCGGAACCGCCTCGACCTCCGTAACGATTACTCAGAAGCAGAAGGACGCGCTCACTCAGACGCCATCCAAAACCCAGTTCGACGCCGAGGGCGGCACTTTCACCATTGAGGTCAAGTCGAATATCGATTACAGTTTCACTGTCAGCGTGGGCTGGATACGGCAGCAGACGACGAAGGCGCTGACTACCAAAACGACCACCTTCATCGTGGACCCGAACGACGACACCCGCAAGCGCGAAGGGACGGTCACCGTCACGAGCAGCCTTGGGACCGAGACGGTCACCGTTTATCAGGAGGCCGGCAGTCCGTCGATCGTCCTGTCGTCCGAGAGCGTGTCGGTCGCAAGCGGCGGCGGCAGCTTCACGGTCGACGTGAACACGAACGTGGATGTCACGATGGCGATTGCCGCCGGAGCGGAGTGGCTGAGCGAGGTCGAGACCAAGGCCATGAGCACCCATAGCTACACCTTCGAGGCCGCGCCCAACGAGTCGACCGATTCACGCGAGGGCAGGATCGTGTTTAAAAATGCGGCGAACGGGCTGGAAGCGACAGTGACGGTGACGCAGATGCAAAAAGACGCGATTGTCGTTGCCCAGCCTCTGTATGAGATGGGGGCGGACGGCGGTCTGATCAGCATTGATGCGATAACTAACGTCGAGCTTGATGTACAGATTTCGGAGCCTTGGGTACGCCAGATTACGACCAAGTCGCTGGAGAAGGTGACCTATGACTTCGAGGTTGAGGCAAATCCCGACTATGATATCCGAGAATGCGTGGTGACTTTCTTGGGAGGAGAAGAAATCACTGTTTTCAACCAGCCTAGTCCTTGGAGCATAATCGGGACCATGAACGGCGATGAATGGACTCGTGATCTGGAGATGAAGACCGACGGGAAGTGGCACGTAGTGTGCGGAGTTACCCTTACGGATTCCGATGAATTCAAGTTCCGCAAAAATAAAGACTGGGGAGAAAACCTCGGGCTGGCATCATTCGGAATCACCTTGCCCGCCAACGTGAATGCGAACCTTGTTCAAGATGGCGCCAACATCAAGATGGTCGCAGGAACATACGACTTTTATCTTTTACCAGAAAAAAGCCAGGTGTACATCCTTACCGCAGGAACACCGTTTACCTTTGACGGGTATACGTACACGGGTGGAAGGCTCTCCCAGAAGGTTACTATCAGGCAGGATGGGGCTGACGGCTTCCTCCCCGATTTCAAGGACCAGTATACTGTCAGTTCTTTATCGCAGAAACTCGAGTTGAGATCCCGTTCCAGCGTGGAAGTGCTGGCGGAATCCAAGTGTGACTGGATAAGCGTAGTCAGTACTAAGACCCTCTCGAACAGGCCGGTAACCTTGCAGATAGCTGAGAATGCGTCCAGTACTGGCCGCACGGGCGAGGTGGTGATAAGCGCTCCCACGCTCGGGCTGTCGCGGACAGTGACCATCACCCAGAAAGGCGCCGGAGAGATGTATATTCCTGATGCCGCTTTCTATACCTGGCTGCTCGGCCAGTTCGATGAAGACGGGAACGGAGAACTATCGAAGGCGGAGTGCGACAAGGTGAATGTTATAGAAATGACTCTGAACGAGATACCGGAAATAAAATCCGTAAATGGTCTGGAGTATTTCCCCAACCTGGAGTATTTGAGATTTTACTGGACGGCCCAGGGAGGCGGCGCCGACATTGAGGAGATTGACTTGTCCGGCAATCCAAAGCTGAAACAGATTTCTTTGAACAGCCTTCCGAAACTCAAAAGTCTTACTGTCGACGCTCCCGATCTTTCGGATATAAATATCAGAGGCTGCCCGGCCCTGACAGGTATTGATTTATCCAGATTCAAGAAACTTTGGTACCTGTCTCTTTCTGATTGCCCTTGGCTGACAGAGCTGGATTGTTCTATCCACAAAAATCTCTATTACCTTTCAGTAGAGTCGTGTGAGGCATTGACAAAAATTGTAGTTACCAGCTTGAAACTGCATAATCTGTATATTGGTTACTGTAAGTCTCTGCCATACTCTGGAATAATACTTCCTCAGGAATCATTTGATCTAGCGTATCTGAATATTGACACGATTGCTTCGGTCCCCGAGGAGTTTGATTTTAGTATGTGTCCGGGAATCAAGCAGATTTCTATCTCAAGTGTGTCGGATTACTGGCAGGTTAAAACCATCTGGCTGATGACAGGAATTACTCCTCCGGAGTTGTACGGCTTTGCCAGAAATGCCGAAGTACGTTATAAAGGAGAAAATTTGTTGACTCCGATTGAATTCGAAAGCAAGCCTTTCAAGGACCTTATTCTCCAGTACAACCGCTATTGGGATGTCAACGAGGACGGAGAACTCTCCTCTTACGAATTGAGCAAAATCGATTATCTCCTCCTATTCTCCGACTATTATACTTTGAAAGAGACGATTACAACGCTCGAGGATATCGGCCATCTGAAGAATCTGGAGCACTTCGGACTGATAGGTTTCGGCAATAAGGTGACGGCGCCCATTCCTGAATCCCTCAAAACGCTCACGAAGCTCGAAAGCTTCAACATTGATGACTGCCGCGTTCAGGGGACTCTTCCCGAGTGGATTGCGGAGATGCCCTCACTCACAGAGCTCTCGCTGTTCAACTGTTATCCCCTTGGCGGGCCGATTCCCGGAAAATTGCTCGTGTCGGAGACGCTCACATATCTCGAGATCAGAGGGTGTTCCTTTACCGGGTGTACTGTAGTAGTCCCTAAAGACTCATTCCTGGATTATGACAGCAAGTATTATCACCCGAATGGGTTCTTCAGACTGACTCCCCAACGCGAGCTGGTAAAAAGAGAAACCCAGGCAGGTGGCGACTACGTGTATGATTTGCCGAATATCCTCTACAAGAGCGATGCGGACGGTACTGGCGCGATTCACCCGAACGGAGAGGCTGTTCTGTATCACGCCGCCACCAAGGGCCCTGGCCTTGATCTTATCATTACCGGCGACGGTTTCTCTGCGGAGAACAATACAGTAGGCGGAACGATGGAGACTTACCTTACTGCCTGCGCTGAGCAATTCCTGCATCAGGATCCGTACGACAAGCTTGCCGAGTATTACAATGTCTGGCTCGTTTATGCCCATTCCAGAACGGAGGGCACCGGAGTGCAAAGCGACATGTGCACTATCTTCGGAACGAGACACACGGATCCAGGCGGAGCCTCCACCGTCACAGGGCATCATAGCAATATACTGGAATTTGTCAGTTCCGCGATCGGCAAGGATTGCGGCAATGCCGTTATTGCAGTGATCATGAACTCCTCCACTTATGGCGGAACCTGCTACTGGAGCTATAACTCCTATGACAGGTGGAATTATTCGATTGCATATACTCCAGCTGCGCCGAGCGACTTCCTTCCCACTTTCGTCCACGAGACCCTTGGACACGGCATCGGCAAACTCGCCGACGAGTATGAAGCGGATTACGCGAACCCGGGATCCAAGCCGTCCAGCTACCCGTACTGGGCAACCGCCGGACTCGATGCCAATGTGGATAATGTTGCCGACCCCGCGCAGATCCGGTGGCACAATTTCCTTTCCGATCCGAGATATGCCGATGAGGGTCTGGGAGTATTCGAGGGGGCAAATTATGCCAATAACGGATGGTACCGGCCTTCGGAAAATTCCGTGATGAGACTCCAATTGGCTCCAAACGGAGACCGCTTCAACGCACCGTCCAGAGAGGCAATCTACCAGCGGACTATGTTCTGGGTGGGAGGAGAATCTGTCTGGTCCGCTTATAGCGACTGGGCATCCTACGTTGCCGCCACCTACAATTACGAAGAGTTCGTCGCTTTCGACAAGGCTCCTTCACCGTATGCCTCCGGCTCTGTTGTCAAGAAGACCCGCCAGACTCCGAAGAAGCTGGTCCTCCACGACGGCCGCGTCGTTGAGCGCCAGCTCCCTCCCCGCACACCGCCGGTAATTGTGAAGCAGTAACCATATTATACGGAACGCGTTCATTTTTGTGCGTACCCTCGGCATTTTTGCCGGGGGTATGTGTGTTTTCTATACTTTAGGATAGTGTTTTTGGGAAAATAAAGGCCGAATTTTGTAGTCGTTAAAACCCAAAGCAATGGAAAAGTACGAAACTCCCGAATGCGTTGTTGTTCCTATAGTAATGGAGGCAACCGTAATGACCCTTTCGAACGGGGCGACTAATGAAGATTATATCCCTGATGCAATTTAGACGGTTATGAAGAAAAGAGTTTTTTGTGTTTTGGTGTCCCTGGTTGTTCTGACCTGGGGATGTACTAATGAGCCCGAACAAGTTGTTGAGCAGGAGCCTAGCGCAGTTGAGGTTGTCGAAGAGCCTACTGTAACATTGGAATTCACCGCCGGTTTTGAGGGCACCAAGACGGCCCTCGATGATACTCACGTCCTCTGGGAAGCGGGAGATCAGATTGTTCTGTTCCCGATGAAGTATACGTATACTGATCCGGATTTTGCGGATGATGATACCTGGACGGCTTGGTATAATGATACAGGTAAAACGACTTTCAGAGCGAGCGCAACGACTTCCTTTGGATTCGGGATTTTGTCCGACGCCCTGACTGTTGGAGGGTCCAACGCTACCTTTACGTTTACAGTCAGCGCGGCTGATGCCGAGAAGATAGCGGCGGCTGATTATTTTGTTGCTTTCGTTCATATCCCGGAAACCACAGTGTCTAACTATGCCTTCAACGATGACCGCAAATTCAAGAATACGTCAACTATTTATGCGTCTTCATTTTACTATCCGTTTGAATACAGCCAGTCTGCTGCGTTCCATCATCTGGCTTATGCAAAGAATAGCGGAGGAACATCCCTGTCTTTCAAGAACCTACACCCTGTCCTGAAGTTCACCACCAACAATGCTAACGCAGTGAAGGCGGTTCTTAAAGACGGGGCAGATGAGGATACTACCATTGCCCGAACCGCCGCAAGCTGCGTCCGCTCCGGCTCGGCATACACGGCATCAAATCCGCAGTCAAGCGGTGCATCGTCATCGGAAGTCAGCTATATCCAAAAAGTGGTAGTCCCTGGCGAGCCCACCTATATTACCCTGCACTCGTACTACTCCTTCCCTAATGGCTTCACTATCAAGCTCCTTAATAGCAGCGACGAGGTAATCGCTACTTTTGTGTACGACAGCGCCTTCACTCCGACAGTCGGTCACATCACAACCATCACCAACTTCGACGACCGGCTGAACTAATAGGTTACCCTTTGATGTGTCACAAAAAAGGGAGACCACATCGGTCTCCCTTTCTTGTGCCCCTAACCGTGGTATTCTCGAACCTTGTGTTGGAGGGAATTGAGCGGTTGTGGGAGGTGCATGAATTTTTGCCGAATCCAAAGCGTTTTCCTCTTTCAACAGAAGATTCTGTTTCGTAGATTTGTAGAACTAACATATATGGTTATGTCAAACTTGGAACAAATACAACTATTTGGAGAGAAGCAGATAAGAACTGCTTGGAACGATGCCGAGGAAAAGTGGTATTTCTCTGTTATTGATATTATTGCCGCGCTTGTCGAAACAGATCGCCCCAGAAAGTATTGGTCTGACTTAAAGCGGAAACTTTTAGCGGAAGGGAGTGAAGTGTCCGAAAAAATCGGACACTTGAAAATGATTGCCCCTGATGGCAAAATGCGTGACACGGATGTTGCCGACCAAGAGCAGCTTTTCCGCCTTGTCCAATCAATACCATCACCCAAAGTTGAGCCCATAAAATTGTGGATTGCGCGAGTTGCAAGCGAGCGGATTGATGAAATAATAGATCCGGAGATATCCATCGACCGGGCCATTGATATGTACCGGCGAAAAGGATACTCGGAGGAGTGGATCAATCAACGGCTTCAGGGAAAGAAGGAACGGAAAAAACTTACTGATGAGTGGAAGCGTGTGGGCGTGAAAGAAAAGCAATATGCAATCCTAACTAATGCTATTTATGAAGTCTGGTCAGGCATGACAGCGAAGGAGTATAAACATCTCAAAGGTTTGAAAAAAGAGAACCTTCGAGACAATATGACTGATACGGAAAGCGCTCTTACTACCTTGGCCGAGGTGGCAACCAGAGAGATTTCGAAGAATGAAGACCCGGAGACAATTGCTCATAGCATCAACATCGCCCGCAGGGGAGGTGGTGTTGCCAAAGTTGCTCGAGAAGCCTTAGAAGACCAGCTTGGCAAAAGCATCATTTCCTCAGAGAACGCAAAGACTCTGAACCCCACAGAAACGCCAAAAGAGATAGAAGAGCAATAACCAATTATATCATTTCTATATGGTTGAGATAAAGAGCCGCAAATAGCCCAAACAAAGTCAACTTTTACGAGGTTTTTTATGGGACAGCATGATTGGTATAGGAACAAGGAATGGAGCGATGATATAGAGCTCGCATTCAGAGCAAGGTTGAGCAGGTCCAGGGATCTGTACAATAAGACTCAATATCTTAGGATACAGGCGAGCTATCTTCTTTCTTCAATTGACCCGATAACGCAATCTGTGGGGGTAACTATGATGAATGAGGTGATTTCTAGTTTTCCGGAAGTTGATGGGGTCATCGCAAATAAATTTGATGCTTTAGTTGAATTAGGCGATTATTACTATAACAAGAGTGCTTGGGAGGAATCCTTTTCGTTTTATCAAAAAGCCATAGAATATGATCAGACAAAAACCCACAACCAAGACCATGCTCATCGCGGTTATATCAAGTCCGCTGTCTTGTCAAAGCACAAAGAAGCCTATCCTATTGGAACGCTGTTCATAGAAAGCGTAAAAGAAGGCGATTTATTTCTTGTTTCTGAGTATTACGAGCACTCTCTTGCGGCTGCTATGTTATATAATGAGTTGGGCCAGCATGAAATGGCAAAGAGATATGCTGATTCTGCATTAGAAGCATTAAATCTCAAATCCCCTTTTCACGAAAAAGATAAGGCATACGCCTCAGACCGAGAGATTGCCTACCTGCAGAGATATTCCCGGCAATGACCTGTCGTGTTTTTCGCTATTTTCTCTACAGGGTTCGGTCTATTTTTTCGTGCCCGTAGTTGAGGTATTATCGAACTCTCTTTTGGCTGACTTGGAGAAAATTTGGGCGTTGAGGGAGTGGATTCCTAACCCAATTTTTCGCGAGCACGGCGGAGGGTTGTCCGTTTGTCTGGATTCGATATTATTCGAACGAGTTGGATAAGTATATGAATTTTGCAAAAGTGAATATTATTTTTTACAATTGCGATAACCAATCCATAATACAATGAAAAAGGTAGCATACATATTGACAGGGCTGTTCTGCTTATGCTTGAGCGGCTGCGCTGGGCTGCTGGATGGCTCGACCCCGTATCCGTTGGAAGGAGAATGGGGAATGATGTCCGGTGGAATTGAAAGATATGGGAAATTCGAAGAGATCGATGTGATAGCCGGAGGGTCTAAGACTATAACATTCCTTTCGGATGGCACTTTTACCGAAACCTGCAAATCGCTCGTGGCTAAGGGAACATATGAGGTGAAAGCCGGTTCGGTCATCAAGTACAAATACACATCCATACCCGAAGGTGGACCGGAGTACTTCGCCATCCACGAATCTGGAGAATGGATATACCAATTCTGGGCGTCCGATTCCATGACTTTGTATGATTACGCCTCTCCGGCCTTGGAAGTCTCAATGACTTTCGCGAGAGTATTCGATTAAACAAGAAAGGGAGACCAATACGGTCTCCCTTTCTTGTGCCCAAAGCCGGGATCGAACCGGCACGTCTTTAAGGGACACTGGATTTTGAGTCCAGCGCGTCTACCAATCCCGCCATTCGGGCTCACTTGCAGGGGCAAAGGTAGCGCAAAAACTCGTCGCTAACCTGCGGAATTTCCCGCAGGTTAGGGTGAAGATTACTGATTTTTATGAAATAGATTCCAGGAGAATCAACCCCTTTGGAGTTAGAAGGTATTTTTGACGGGGGTGATGTGGCTTGTCGGGGTAAAGGGCCTGGACAAAATGCTCCGCCATGGAGGGCCTTAATGAATAATCGAGGAAATTTTCCCGATCCTTAAGCCCTATTGATGCCATGATTTCTCTAACAGACAGCTGATTCTGCCCAATTGCCCTCACTATTCTAATAATGTTTGGATTGTTCGTCTCAATAAGACTTGTCGGGGTACTTGTCGGGGTGCTTGTCGGGGTGGTGAGATTCGGTTGTTCGCTCCATTCCGGAGTAGGGTGGATATGAAGATACCGATTGCGCAGGTCCCACCTCTCGCCCAGAATAAGATTGCGGAAGAACCGTTCTAGATAAACGGGAGAGTAATCGATACCCTTGACCAGATTCTTGTAATTAGCACGGACCAGAGCGTTGCGGAAATACCAGGAGTTTCTTGCAAACAAATCATTATCGATATTGAATCCCACAGAACGAAGATACTGGATAGTGAAGACAGCCGTAGTGCGCGTATTGCCTTCTCCGAATGCATGAATCTGCCAAATGCCGGAAACGAACCGGCTTATATGCACAATCATCTCGTCCCTGGAGAGGCCCTTATAACTGAATTGGCGTTCCTGCTCTATATCATACTCGAGGGCGCGGCGCAAGTCTTCCCAGTTGAGGTAGCTCACGGAATCTCCTTCCAGAACCCACTCCTTCTTTGAGATGTTATAGTCGCGAACCCGGCCGGCATCGGAAAAGACCCCGTCAAAAATCCTGCGATGCAGGGAGATGAAGCCATTCGCGCTGAAGTCGAGCGTATCCGACGAGAGAATATGAGCGATATTTCCGGAAACGTTGTCCGCCTCTTCCTTGTCATCGTCTCCGGCGTCGCGTGCGGCTTTTGTGGTGTAGTACTGTTTTACGAGTTTGCGGGCCTCATCCAGAGTTATTTCGCCTTCGATATTCCGAAGTGCGGTTTTCTGAAGATATTCAGATGTCTGCAATCCGTCGACTGCCTGAAGGCCGATAGCTGTTCTCCAGGATTGGGCAAGCTCCTTCTGTCCGGCCTCACCCTGACGGATGTACTGGTCGAAATCCAGATAAAGCTGTTTGTACTCTTTTTCCATATCCTGATACCTTCAATACACAAATATAATAAAAATACGCGACGGGCACGAGAAAAGGGAGACCATTTCGGCCTCCCTTTCTCGCGCCTCTAACCGTGGTATTCTTGAACCTTTTGTTGGAGGGAATTGAGCGGTTGTGGAGACAGATCGTCCTAGAAAGTATTGGTCTGACTTAAAGCGGATACTTTTAGCGGAAGGAAGTGAAGTGTCCGAAAAAATCGGACAACTGATAATGAAGTCTGCGGATGGGAAGATGTACGCCGCAGGGGGCTCGGGGGAAGGACGCTTCCCCCGTCTGATAAGGCCGCGCACTCGAGCTCGGCGAAGCGCGATCGAGGGCCGCATCAGCGGCCGTGCCGTGAGGGAGGAGCGATGCGACGACCGGAAGGCACCCGCCGAGAGCGAAGCGGAGGCGGCATGCCCCGGCGGGGCAGCTGCGAAGCAGCGGGGGTGGAAGAGGAGCTTCGCGCAGCGAAGCGACGGGCACAAGAAAAGCATCGCTTCGCGGCGATGCTTTTCTTGTGCCCAAAGCCGGGATCGAACCGGCACGTCTTTAAGGGACACTGGATTTTGAGTCCAGCGCGTCTACCAATTCCGCCATTCGGGCTCAGTTGCAGGGGCAAAGGTAGCGCAAAAACGCGATTATTCAAATATTATGGCTAATTTCGCATAGGCGGAGCGATGGCTCTCCCCGAGAGGCGTGTCCACCCCCGGACACGGGCAGGGGGTAGGCGTCCGTCGATAGCGAGTTCTGCGAAGCAGGACGAAGATAGCGATGGAAGGGGCCGGAAGGAGCGAAGCGACTGGAGTCCTCTCGGGGAGAGCCATCGTCCGCTGCAGATGAAATATGAAAAAGCAAGTATACATAGTTTACGATTTCGCGGTGGAGGAATTCGCGGCTTCGCTCGCGGCGAAGTGGCAGAAAGACGGATACTGCGAGGTGAAGGACAAGATGGGGATAGTTGCAACGGAAGGAGACAAGAGTCTCGCGACCGTGCAGGCGATATGCAGTTGGCTGCTGCAAAGCGGAGCGCCCAAGAGCGCGACGCTGGTGGCGGTCGGAGGCGGAGTCGTCACTGATGTCGTCGGGCTCGCCGGCGCCCTGTACAAGAGGGGGATGGCGGTAGAATATGTCCCGACAACCCTTCTGGCTCAGGTCGACGCGGCGATAGGCGGCAAGACCGGCGCCAACCTCGACGGGGTGAAGAACGCGATCGGAACTATAACCCTCCCGCAGAAGGTCCATATCTTCGCGGAGCCGCTCAAAACGCTTCCCGCGCGCGAGCTGAAATCCGGCTCGGCCGAGCTAATCAAGACCTTCCTGCTTTTCGATCCTGAACTCTACGACAAAGCCATAAGAATCTTCTCCCTTGTCCAGGGCGCAGGCTACACAAAAGAAGCGGTAGACGCCGCTCTGCCCCAGATTCTCGAGCTCTCGCAGGCTGCGGCAAGATACAAGGAGAAGGCAGTAAAGAAGGATCTATTCGATCGCGACAAGCGCCATCTGCTGAACCTTGGCCACACCTACGGCCACGCAATAGAGTGGTGGCAGAGCGCCGGAACATCCATCACTAAGGGCAACGAAATCACGGTGGCTAATTATTCCCACGGCGAGGCGGTTGCGATCGGAATCGTCATCGCCGCGCGCCTCTCGGAAATAGCGGGCATCGCGGAGCCTGGTCTCGCTGCCAAGCTCTCGGCTGACCTCGAATCCTGCGGCCTGCCCACCCAACTCCCGACCAAGGTCGAGGAACTGTTCCCCGCAATACAAAACGACAAGAAGGTAGACGGCGACAAGCTCGATTTTGTCTATCTCAAGGCCATCGGAAAGCCTGTACTTAAGAAGAGTCGCATTAAAGATCTGAAGATAGAAGGATGATCTGTACTACAATTCATCACAAAACATACGCTGAGATTCTCTCCATCCTGGACGATCCGTTCGTAGAGATGGCAGAGATACGCCTTGATAAAAACGAACTCAGCGAAGAAGAAATAAAAGATCTTTTCGGGAGCTGTGAAAAGCCCCTTATCGCAACCTATAGGGTGGATAAACAACCGACCCTCAGAGAGTTCAATATAGAGTGGGAGAAAGCCCTGAGGCTGATGGGCCAGGCCGTTGAGGCGGGAGCGCGCTATGTAGACGTAGACCTTACCGCCCCCGTCAATATCAGTAAGTATTTCCAGAAGCTCTGCCGCAAGACGGGAACGGAGCTCATCCGTTCCTACCACGACTTCGAAAAGACCCCCGAACTCGAATACCTCCAGCAGGTTGCAGCCCGCTGTTTCCGTTATGGGGCGGACGTGGCTAAAATAGTCACGACGGCGACCGTAAATAATGATAGTGACAGAATTTTGTCACTTTATACAGCGGCGGCCCCCGAAGGGCAGGATTTCCCGCGCACCAGGCTTATCGCTTTCGCGATGGGCGAGGCCGGCTCCGAAACACGCGTCGGCTGCCTGAAAAAAGGCGCCCCCTTCACGTATGCGGCTTACGATGAACCTGCGGCAGAGGGCCAGATCCCGCTGGAGCAGATGCACGAAAAGGTCTACGGCGAGTTCCTTGGCCTTTATCGCGGCGATTTCTCGGTCCCGAGCTCGAAGAGCTTCGCCCAGAGGGCAATAATCGCCGCGGCCCTCGCCGAGGGAACGTCCTACCTCCGGAATTATACAGCCTGCGACGACTCTGAATCAGCAGTGAAGGTAGCGCGCACGCTCGGCGCGAAAGTCACCCGCAAAGGCAGCACGCTGACCATCGTGGGCATAGGCCCGCTCCGCGAGAAACTTTCGATCGAGAAGATCAATGCCGGCGAATCGGGCATCCTTGCGCGCCTGATGATTCCTATTCTGGCCCAGATCAACGGCTGCCCGGCCATAATCGAGGGCCGTGGGACCTTGCTTGGCCGGCCGCTGGCGAGCGCATCGGATATAATGGCGGCGTTCGGGGTGATCCTGCGCAATGAGACCGCCCGCCCCGGACGTGAGATATTCGTCCCTCTCGCGGTCAAGGGCGAGATGATCGCGGGCACGGCCGACCTCCCCGGGAAGCCGGGCTCACAGCTCGTTTCGGGCGTCTTGATGGCCCTGCCGCTGAACCCCAAGGACTCGAAAGTCTACGTAGGCGAGCCGAAATCTATCCCATACATGTTCATTACTCTTGATGTGTTGCGAAAGTTCGGGATCAAGGCCGGGGCTCAGCTCGAGGGCAACGCCGAGATGCTCGAGCAGCAGGATTGGACCTACTGCACGGGTATCAATTTCACCATCGAAGGCGGGCAGAGCTATAAGGCGGCGGATATTACCCTGGAAGGGGACTGGAGCGCGGCGGCGAACTTCCTGGTAGGAGGCGCGCTTTTCGGCAGCGTAGAGCTCGAAGGGCTGGATACTTCGTCACTTCAAGCGGATATTTCTATCCTCGACGTGCTCGTTGAGGCTGGGGCGGCAGTTGCTTATGACGAAGAGGTGGTAAGCGTCAAGAAGGGACCGCTCGTGGCGTTCGATTTCGACCTTTGCCAGGCCCCGGACATCTTCCCGATAGTGAGTCTGCTGGCGGCATTCTGCGCCGGCACTTCTACCATCGCGGGAGTAGGACGCCTTCGCGGCAAGGAGACAGACCGCGCTGCAGCTATAGTTGAAATGCTCACTCAGATGGGCGTTCGCGCCTGGATCGAAGGCGATATCCTCTCGGTCGAGGGCGAGACGCTCTCTTCTCGCCTCCTTAACGGAAGGCTGCTTAAGGGCGGACGATATTCATCGCACCACGACCACCGTATGGCGATGGTCCTTCGCATCGCCTCGATCGCGGCTGACAGTCCGATTGAGATAGATGACAGGGAATGTGTGACGAAATCCTTCCCCGAATTCTTCGAAAACTTTTAATTTATATCGGCTTCGAAGCAGATTCTCTGGCCTGTGACGAGATGATCACACTCGACCGTAGGGATGCTCTTCGGGCCGATTCCGTTTGCGCTGACTTCAACCCAGATTTCGTTGCCCGGCATCAGCTGGGCGAGGTTGTACTCTGACCTGGTTCCGTCTACGGCAATCCACGCGTCACGATAGATAGGGGCTACGCCGACATTCGCAACCAGAAGAGCGGCTTTTCCGTCTTTTACGCGGAAGTCTCTGATGCGGAATTTATATCCCATAGAGAGCGAGGCTTCGCGTATGCGGCTCCAGCTTTGATATCCCGGCTGATCGGCTCCGATGATGAAGGTCATGTGGAACTTCGCGACCTCGTCTTCGAACTTGCGGTGATACATTCCGCCCTCGTCCAGGCAGTGTTCCTGATCATAGTCTGAGTAATAGCTGAACTCGCCGCCGAGGGGAGCTCTCTTATAACGCGTTTCGCCAAAGAAGAACCAGCTGCGGTAGTTGTAGCCGTCGTGGTCCTGACACATAAAGGAGTCGTCGAAGTTGCCGAAGCGCAGATCCAGAAGGTCGGGATACTTCTGGAACGGGCCGTAGGTGTTGTCGGCTGCATCGATTGAGATACTCCAGGTTGTTTCCTTGAACCATTCCGACATTCCGCGCATAAACTCGGCCTGGAAATCCTTGTCCGGGAAGGTCTGACCCATCTTGAAAGGTCCGTCGTAGATATGGTATTCGGCCCAAAGACCGAAACCTGTCTCGAGGAAGGCAAGGCGGGGATCTTTGTCGTAGCGCTCGGCCAGCTTCTTATAGAACTCGAGGTGGAAACGCTTCAGTTCGTCGCAGCGCCAGTCGGGGAAGTAGGTTGTTCTGCCTTCGGGCTTTCCTACAGTCTCCTCATAACCGGGCCAGGCCTTGATATAGTCGGGAACCGTACACTTCTTTCCTACATAGGTGTAGTGGAAGCGGATTACGGCCTGATGTCCGCGGGAAGCGATGCCTTCCAGGAGGTTGTCAAGAACGGTCCAGTCGTATTTATCCTTTTCCTTACAGACATCGTTGTACTGCATATAAGAGTACTCGAGGGAAATGTCCTCTGATCTGTACGGAGCCCACATTACGATACCGGTCATAGGCTGGACTTTGGTGATGCTGCTCTTAAGGGCTACACGGGTATAGTCTGCGTACTCTTCCGGTACTTTTACTTCTTCGGTGATGGCTTCCTGACCTTCTTCGGGATCGGTCCCATCCTTGGGGATTCCTCCCTTGTATGAGGGATCATTTCCGCAGGCTAACAGGGTCAGCGCTGCTGCGATAAGTGTGGCGATGCGTTTCATATGGGCAAAGTTATAAAATTAGTGGTAACTTTACAGTTGATATGAGAATTCACCACATTTTTATAGCACTCGCGCTTCTGGCTGCGTGTAAGCCGGAGCCAGCGCCAACCCCGGAGCCGGATCCCAAGCCCGATCCGGTAGTTCCCGTAGAAGAAACTCCCTACCTTTCCGCCAAGGCGGATGTGAAATCGGTGATGGAGCCGGGTTCTCTGGTTACGGTTGCAGTCAAGTCCAACTATGGATGGGCGTATTCCCTCAGCAGCGAACTGCTTGAAGAGAAAGAGTCTACAGACAGTACTCTTGTCCTGAAGTCTTGTCTTAACCGGGGGGCGGACGAGACGGTATCGGTGACTATCATATCGGATAAGGACCGCAGTCTTACAAGCAGTATAGACGTAAAGGTCAAGACCGGACTGCTGCTGGATTTTGAGTTCCAGTCAGACGGAACAGCGCGCGACGTTTCCCCGAATTCTTACTGGATAGATACTAAGGCCGGGGTCAATATGATGACCTATTACAACGAGGACGCAGGCCGTATTGCGGCTCGTTTCTTCAGCAGCCTCGGCGGGACCCTTACAGACGGTTTCTATAAGTTTGAATACAACAGCAACAAGTCTTTCCAGGACGCGCTCGCGAACGGTCATTCGCTGGAAGTGTTGTTTATGCTCGGTGACGAGCCAGGAGATGTAGGCGAGATTAAGATGTTTTCGTCTATGGAGCAGGGCGGGACGGGCTTTCTCGTTACCGACCCCTCCCGCGGGCGCGAGATTACCTTCCTTCCGAACACGACCGACGCTGTAGGTAAAAGCTGGCGCTGGTGTAGGAGCGGGGTGGTTCCGGAGGTGGGCCAGTATTATCACGTTGTGGGAGTATGGGACAAGGCGGCCGGCGAGGCCAGGATATACGTCGATGGAAATCTGGAAGCGAAGGTGGCTGCGGCCGGAACTTATAATCCGCCGTATAATGCGACCTCCCGTTGGTTCTGTGTAGGCGGTGATCCGTCCGGAGCCCAGTGTCAGAGCGCATGGAACGGGGATGTGGTTCTTGCGCGTATCTATGATGCCGTTCTGGATGATGAGTCGGCCGCCCGTTTGTGGGAAGAGGCGCCTCATAATATCCAGAGCTCTCCTTTCAGGGTAACCAATGTCCTATATCTTACCGAATGCGAGGTTAAACCTGGCGGAGACTATATTGTAGCGGGGGATGGTTTTGTCACAGGTGATAAAATAAAATTTGAAGGTGACGAAATTGTGACTTGCGAAACGCTTGTCGAAGACGGCCGTGCCGTAGCTACAATTCCGCAGAATATGAAGAGCGGGTCCTATAAGTTATATGCCGTCCGCGGGGCAGAATCCGCGCCCCTTGGCAGCGCCCGCCTTACCGTTACGGACTCTCCACGCCCGCTCCACGCCCCGAAGGCGGTAGCCCACCGCGGATTCCACGGCAGCGGACGACCTGAAAACTCCATCGCCGCCCTTAAGGCAGCTCAGGATGCGGGTTTCTATGGGTCGGAAATGGATCTTTGGATTACGACTGACGGGGTGGTTTATGTCAACCACGACGGTGTAATCAGCGGAAAGACTATCCAAAACTGCTCTTCCGCCGACCTGACCTCGATAACCCTTAGTAATGGAGAGCCGCTACCGACCTTCAGACAATATTTGGAGCAGGCTATGAAGAATCTCGACACCCGCCTTGTGATAGAAATCAAGCAGCATTCAACTGCAGAGCGCAGCCGAGCTTGTACGACTGAAATGCTCCGCCTGGTAGACGAGTTCGGGATAGGAAATAAGGTAGATTATATCAGTTTCAGCAGGGACGTCTGCGCCCAGATAGCCGCGGCGAAACCCGGAACAACTGTCGGCTATCTTACGACTACCACCGATCTTGCCGGGTTGATGGCCCAGGGCATTAATTGCGCCGATTTCGCTTACTCGGATCTGTTTAGAAATACAGCGCTTTTCGATCAGGCCCACTCGCTCGGAATGACGGTAAATATCTGGACGGTAGATTCCGCCAGCGATATGATGCGCGCGATCGGCCTTGGGGCTGATTTCATCACAACCAACCGTCCCGATCTCCTTACAGATATCGTCGCGCGATTCTTCTAAAAATTGCGGTTTCTCTGCAAATAAAGAGCAGGGAAACCGCAAAAAGGGGGTAAAATGAGGTTCCTCTGCAAAAAAAAGAGCAGGGAAACCGTAGTTTTTTAATGCGGGATTTCGGTAATTACGATCGCGGAAGTGACGACACGTTCCGAGCCGTCTGAAGGGTTGTTGAGGATGGCTCCGTCTTTTCCGACTATGCAGGAGGAGCCGCCGCCGTCGAAGTTCATAGCGTCCGTGCAGCCTAGCGAAATCATCTTAGCAGAGAGTTCGGCCAGGGTATAGCCCTTGCTGCCGCCAGAGCCACGGCCGTCGCATACGAGCAGGATCAGCTTGCCATCTTCCGTGATTCCGGCCGCAGTACGGGGCGCACGGGCGAAGGCCTGGGTTCCGCCCGCGTTCAGGCACTCACCCCAATATGCATCGGTAGAGATGTCGACCCCGTCCTTGACGAGCCTGGGGCCGCCGCCCATCGCCTCGACCGGTTCCCAACTCCACGTCCCCTCGCAGTAGTCTGCTCCCGGGGGCTCGGGCATAAAGGTTTCGGTCTTTTCGTTATTGTCCAGCCAGGAAGGGAAGACCGTATGTGTCTTGAAGGCGATATCGGTGCAATATGTCCACTGAATCTCGAAACTGCCGTCCTTCATCTGGCCAAGGGCCGAGCGGACGGGGTAGATTGTGCAGGTAGGATTTTCGTCACCGGGCCAGTTGAAGGCGCGGAAGGCTTTGATCGTGAACTCTCCCTTATGGGCAACAAGGCTCACGGACGTACTTCCGGCAAAATATCCGCCGTTGGTGGCGAGGCAGGGAACTCCGTCTGCGGCCTCCGTATCTGAGAAGAACTTTGAGGGGCCCTTCTTCTTGCTGGTTTTACGGCAGGTGAAACGAAGGTTGGGGTTCTCGGCGAAATCTATAGTAGCTACATAGCCGCTGCATTTATTGCCGTCTGTAAAATTCTCGGTGAAGGGCACTACACTTACTCCTACCGGGTAGCCTTCCACCCAGCTCCAGTCGCGCTCGGGCTCGGGAGGAGTCGGAGGGGTTGGAGGAGTAGGGGGATTAGTTTGAGTAGTATCAACCTGCTCTTCGGGTTCCTGGGGCACCTGGGGGTCAGGGGTCTTACACGAGAACGCTCCTATCAGCGCCACTGCTGCGAGAAGCAGCGAAGAATTGCGTGTCATCCTCTTAAAGTTGCGATTAGTTACCACAAAGATAACAATTTTGGATTTCAACCTTTTTAAATCCGGGGCTGGAGTCTAAAAATCAAAGATTTTTTGTAGTTTTACGCTGCAAAAAACTAACCTGACATATAATGATTAACACTAAACGCCACAAAATGAGATTCCTGTTGGCAGTGTTGACTCTCTTCCTTACCGCGGCTCAGGCCTTTGCCCAGACGCAGATAACCGGTAAGGTAACGAGTGCTGCCGGCCCGGAGCCGGGAGTCATAGTTTTCGTTAAAGGAAATGCCGGAAGCGGAACTATGACAGATGCCGACGGAAGCTATTTCATTACGGTCAAAGGCCCCGATGAGATCCTGGTCTACAGCCTTATGGGCTACAAAGAGCAGGAAATCAAGGTCGGCAACCGGACTAAAATCGACGTGGTCCTCGAAGAAGACGAGAATGTCCTGCAGGAGGTTCTCGTTGTCGGTTATGGAACCCAGAAAAAGGAATTCGTAGTTGGTTCCGTATCGCAGGTAGGCAGTAAGGACCTTCTGAAAGCCCCGAATACCAATGTCAGTACGATGCTCGCCGGCCGCCTTGCCGGTATGACCGCAGTGCAGACTACCGGTATCCCGGGCGGCGATGCCGCATCTCTGCTCGTTCGCGGTACCTCGACCTTCAATGACTCATCGCCTCTTATCCTGGTAGACGGAGTAGAGCGCTCGATCCAATACATTAACCCTAACGATATCGAGACGGTCTCCATCCTCAAGGATGCAGCGACCGCCGCTATCTACGGCGTCCGCGGCGCAAACGGCGTCATCGTGGTTACTACCAAGAGCGGAAACAGGGGAAAGGCGCAGATAGTCTACGACGGTTCGGCCTCGTTCGACACCAACACCGTCACCCCGGAACTTCTTACTGCAGACGAGTATATTTACTGGCACAACAAGGCCCGCGAGATGGATAACCAGGCCCCGTTCTGGACCCCTGAGCGTATCCAGAGCCTCAAGGACCGCGGCCTTTATGCAGACACAGACAACTGGGCCCTCATCTACAACAACTTCGGTCTTACCCGCCAGCACAACCTCTCCGCCAGCGGCGGAACAGACAAGTTCAAGTACTTCACCTCGGTGGGCTACATGAACCAGCAGGGTATCCTGAAGAACACTTCGCTGGAGCGATACAACGTCCGCGCAAACCTGGACGCCCAGCTCAGCAAGGGCCTTCACTACAACGTCAACCTCTCCGCGGCTAATTCAGCCAGAATCTGGCCCGGCCTCAGCATGCGCGACAACAAAGGAAAGGGAACCTGGCAGGGCGAGTTCTCGCCGCTGCGTCAGGCATGCTACGCAATTCCTATTCTCGCCACTGAGTACAACGGACTTCCGCTCGGATACACAAACGGAACTTACACTTACACTCCTCTTGCCGCCCTCAACACCGGTTATCAGACCGAAGACAGGTGGATGGCCGAAGTCCGCTCCAACCTCGAATACGACTTCTCAGCCCTCGGCCTTGAGATACTTAAGGGCCTTAAAGCCGGAGTCAACCTGGCTTACAACTTCGATTATACGCTGAACCGCAATTATCTGGAGAGTTTCCAACTTATGCAGTACAGCGCTACTACCGATGAAGTTGTCGAGAAGACCTCTCTCGGAATTGGCGAGAACAATTTCAACAAGTCCCATTCGATGGGCTACAACCTTACGATCCGTCCGCAGGTTACCTACGACCGCGATCTTGGAAAACACCACATCACAGGGCTGTTCTTCATCGAGCGCTACAATTACCACGGCGATACGATGACCGGTTACAAGACCGGCTTTGCCGAAGGATCTCCCGTGGACCTCAACCTCGGCCAGACCTTCACCAGCACCCCGGTTTCGGGCGGCTACAGCAATTCGGGCCGCGTCGGCGCCGCGGGTCGCCTCAGCTATGCCTACGATAAGCGCTATCTCGCCGAGGCGACGCTCCGCGCCGACGCCTCCTACAAGTTCGCCCCTGAGAACAGATGGGGTTACTTCCCGTCTCTGGCTCTCGGTTGGGTGATCTCCGAGGAAGAGTGGATGCAGGACCTTTCCTGGCTGAACTTCCTGAAGCTCCGCGCATCTGCCGGTATTCTTGGCCGCGACGATACTGAGGCCTACCTCTATATGCAGACCTACAGATCGACTTCGCCGAATACTACTCTCTATATCAACGGCTCGCCGACTTCGATCTACTACACTTCCAACTATGTCTACGACAACCTTACCTGGTCCCGCACCAATACCTACAACGTAGGCTATGAGATGAGGGCCTTCGGAAACAGGCTGTCCGTAGAACTGGACGTCTTCTACAAACTTACATCCCGAATTCTCGAGTACGACGACACAGGCTTCTACGCCCCTTCGCTCGGCGGTAATAACCCCGTATGGATGAATACCGGTAAGGTAGACAACCGCGGTTTCGATATGACCGTCAGCTGGGGAGACGCTTTCGCGAGCGGATGGAGCTACACCGTAACCGGCATCCTTGGCTGGTCCCGCAACAAGCTCATCTCCAGGCGCCTGTCAGACTCCTACCCGTCTTACCGCGCTCAGCTCGGTCAGCCGATGGGTTCGTACTACGGTTTCCACGCCCTCGGCCTCTTCCAGACTCAGGAAGAAGTCGACCAGGCTCCAACCGCCCCTACCGGCTATACCGAAGTTGGAGCTATCAAGTATCAGGACGTCAACGGCGACGGAAAGATCAGCTCGACCGAAGACTTCGTAAAGATCGGTCGCTCCAGTACCCCTGAGATGACCTTCTCGCTCAACTTCGACGTCGCCTACAAGGGCCTGTCGCTGAGCATGCTCCTCCAGGGCGCAACGCTTTGCGACTACGTCCTTTGCGGAACATGGGCCAACGACAATATGGATAACACAATGTACACCCGCGCCTTCTACGGCGGCGGAAATACCCTGCGCTATTTGGTGGCCGACGCCTGGACTCCGGAAAATACCGGAGCACATTATCCCCGCCTGTCCGCCAGTACGAATGCCAACAACGCCTGGCTCTCCGACTGGTGGGTTCGCGACGGCTCTTACCTCCGAGTGAAGAACGCCCAGCTCGCCTACGACTTCCCGTCGAAGTGGTTCGAGAAGATGCCTATCTCGAGCTGCAGGGTGTTCCTTGCCGGAACCAACCTTCTTACTTTCTCGTCGTTCAAATACATCGACCCCGAGAATCCCGGTATCAACAACGGCTACTATCCTCAGCAGAGGACAGTCAGCCTCGGAGCCAAGGTAACATTCTAAAAAGGAGGACAAAGCAATGAAATACAGCATAATCTCTAAAGCAATCATAGTGGCGGCCGCAGCGCTTGCCCTTACCTCCTGCAAGGAGTGGCTGGACGGAGCCCTCGATATCGAGCCGTCGGATCGCTACTCGCCCGGTGCGGTGTGGTCCAGCGAGGCCAATGCCGACCGTTATCTTCTCGGCATCTACAACTTCGTCAAAGAGAATCAGGGTACGGTCGGAGGCGACAGCAACTGTGCTACCTTCTGGGACGCATATTCAGACCTTATCAAATCCAACTCCTGGAACCAGTATAACCACCCGTACAATTCCGGCTTCTGCCAGGGTCCCTGGAACGGCCAGAACGCGGGAGTGTTCGAGTGTTGGAGCGACTGCTACACCCGTATCCGCCGCTGCAACGAGTTCCTTCGCGACGTTCCTACCTACGGCGCATCTCTCAGCCCGGACTATGTACAGACCCGTTCGGCCGAAATGAAGTGTCTGCGCGCCTACATCTACTTCAAACTGATGAAGATCTACGGCAAGTGTGTCATCCGTGACGCTGTAGACGGCCCCGAACAGAACGATAAAGCGCTCGCAACCCCGGACGAGGTCTGGGACTTCATCGAAGCAGACCTTCGCGAAGCGGGCAGCAACATCCGCAAGAACCAGCCTCGCGGACGCATCACTCGCGCATATGCGTGGGGCCTGCTTTCGACCGCGGCTCTCTACGCCCAGCGTTGGGATCTCGTCATCGAGGCCGCTGACTCCTGCGAAGCCTACGGCGGAACTCTCGACACGAGCTACGAAAACATTTTCGCAGACATCGACAGCCCCGAACACCTTCTGACCTTCGAGTTCGTCCAGAACAAGCTGACTCACCGCGCCGACGTCTTCTTCCGCCCTCTGGGCGACGGCGCATCGGACGGCAAACACCCCGGCGCGAACGTCTATGCCGTTTTCGGCCCCACCTCCGAGCTCGTAGATAGCTACGAGATGGCAGATGGAACTCCGTTTGACTGGACCACCCACGGCGCGGATCCATACACCGGCCGCGAGCCCCGCTTCTACGCCAGCATCCTCTTCAACGGCGCAGACTGGGAAGGTCGCAAGATCGAGACCTTCGTCAGCGCGGATACTACCGTGTTCAAGGACGGTAAGGACAAGATCGTGGAGTTCAACACCTCCGGTGCGGCGGGTTCGACCGTGACGGGCTACTATCTCAAGAAGTTCATCACCGAGAACCAGACAGGATGGGAGAAATACGGTAGCGACCATTTCGCAATCGCTATGCGCTTCGCGGAGGTCGTGCTCAACAAGGCTGAGGCCTATGCTCAGAAGAACGACTTTGTCAACGCCAATATCCAGCTCAACCGCATCCGCGGCAGGGTGGGACTGCCCGACAAGGGTGGAGCAGACCTCGAGTCCGTGATGGCGGACATCAAACACGAAAGGATGGTCGAGCTCGCGGGCGAGGGCCAGCGCTTCTGGGATCTCCGCCGCTGGAAAGACGCGGTCGAAGTTATCAACCAGAAGAACTTCCACGGCTGTTGGATTACAAAGAACACCGACGGAACCCTTACCTACAAGCAGGTCAACTGCGACGGCGCCGGGAAGATCCACACCTTCCTTGAGAGTTACTACGCATTCTCGCTCCCTCTGACAGAAATCAACAACAACGGAGCGATAGACCTTACAGACAATAACCCCGGATGGTAAAAGACACAGAACAATGAAAAGGATATTTATAGCAATTATAGCAGTGGCGGCCCTAATGCTGGGCGCCTCCTCGTGTGCCAAGCCAGATGAGGATTTCGTCCACGACAACGCCAACATCAGCGCCATCTATATCTGCACTACGCAGAAAGATGCCACCGGCAAGGAAAAGTCCGACAAATTCTCCGGAGTTATCGACCAGGATGCCGGAACAATTCAGTTCACTATCCCCAAGGCCAATCGTAAGGATATAGACCTGACGGCGGTAAAACTCAGGGCCAATGTCGGTCTTGACGCCTATGTAAAAGTTACAAAAGAACTCGGAAAGGACGTAGACCGTACCCTTTACGGTATCCACGACATTACCGAGGGAATAGACCTTACCGTTACCGCAAAGATGACGGGAAGAACGAAAGATTATCACCTGACAGCTAAAATTGAAAAATAACCAACAACCAATTCTATTATGAAAACGACAAAATTATTTCTTGCAGCATTAGCCTTTATCGGCATGCTTGCTTCATGTGGTCCGGAGGAGAAACCGGACAATGGTGGAGAGACTCCGGAGCCCGAAGTAAAGAGCACCGAGTGTCGTCTTACCGCCTTCACCGTCACGGCCGGTGATTTCGAAATCGAAGGTTTTATCGATCAGACCGATAAGACTATCGAGCTCTCCTATATGCCAAACCAGTTCGCCGCTCTTACCGCGGCAACCGCAGAGGTAAAAATTTCTGACAAGGCTACCATCAGCCCTGACCCTACAGTCGCCCGCGACTATACCGGAGAGGGTGGAGTAGAGTTTACCGTTACCGCGGAGGACGGAGAGACAACCAATGTCTATACCGTTTATGCTGCAGCGGCAGAGGTTTCCGTAAAGGTTGAGAAAAAGTGGTCCAAGACCTATGGTCAGATGGGCCTTGCTGCTTCTACCTCCAATATGTGTGGCCTCGGTTTCGTAGACCGTGAGCATTTCGCCACCTCCGACTTCAATGTCTATGACCTCGAAGGCAATAAGGTTGGCACCCTCAACATTGACGGCATCCCTGGTTTCGATGTTTATTCGGGACAGCTCGGCGCTATGAGTAATGATGAGAATGGTGTCCTGGTAGCTTTTGTCGAGTACAATGGAACATACGCCTCCGGCGATCCGGGAGTTATCACCGAGACCTGGGCCTGGCTCGACGGATGGGACAAGGCTCCTACCAAGATATATTCCTTCGAGTATGGCTGCAACTATATGTCCGTTTCCGGAGATGTAAAGGGTGACTTCATCCTTGCTTTCCGTACCGGTGCTGCAGTTCCTCAGATGCACCACGTCCTCGTATTCAAGGGCGGTAAGTATTGGGGCGAAGACGGCAAGTCCGCTGCTTCCTGGAACGGACCGTTCATCCAGCATCCCGGTAACGACGGCTGCTGGGGCCAGCTCCTTTCGTTCTTCTCCGCAGATCCTGAGGATGGATTCGTTTGCTGGGACTCCTTAGCAGCTGCCGAGTACGGCGAAACCGGCAATGCTTCTTCCGCATTCTATGTCTATGAGAGCCTCTCAAGCGTCCTGAACGGCTCTGCCGAGGAACTTCCTCTCTACGGCCAGGTCAACTGGACCATTTGGGACAGCGAAGGCCGCCTCTACAACTATGGCAACTTCTCTACCGGCCATGTCCGCGCATTCAAGTACAACGGCGAAAAGTGTATCATCGCCTGCTCGGGTTCCTGGCCTTGCAACTGGATTACTATCCAGAAGGCTGAGAACATCGTTGAGGATGATCCTGAGACCGACGAAGTAGACGAGTACGAGGCCAACTACCTGCTCCCTACAGACCGTATCGACGATGCTGCACAGTGCTATCCTTGCTGCGCATACGTTTACGATCCTGCAACCGGAACCGGCCACGTCGTCTATGCGGCTCAGTCTTCTGCAGTTCTTGCATACGACATCGTTACCACGGTACTCTAGGCCTGAATGAAAAAATTAATTTTCGGCCTGTTTTCCGCACTTATGCTTCTGGCTTCCTGCGCCCCTCAGGGCGGCGCAGAGAAGCCTAAGTATATGTGGATGGCGATAGATAACCACGCCCGGCTTTCTACCCGCGATTCTGTAGTCTACTACCTTGACAAATGTAAGGACACCGGTTTCAACTGGGCCGTCCTGGATGTCAGGGGGTGTGACGGAATTATGTATCTTGACAATGTTCAGATGTTTATCGAGGAAGCCCATAAACGTGGGATGAAAGTCTCAATCGCCGCAACTATCTTCCCGGCCGGTTCGCCCTACTGGCACCGTGGACTAGTCTATGACGATCCCGCAATCAGCAGGCTTACCTGTACGATGTATACTCCGGAGGGATTCAAGAAGATCGAGGATATGAAAACAGAGGTGGCGGCTTTCCTGAACCCGCTACTCCCACAGTCCCAGGAGATAGCGATGCAGAACATCAAGACTATCTTCGAGAGCTGCGATCTTGACGGTTTTGCCCTCGATTACTGCCGCTTCCCGAGCGCCCAGGCCGATTTCTCTCCCGAGACCCGCGCGGCTTTCGAGAAGTATGTGGGGATGCCCCTCGAGCGCTGGCCCGAGGATGTGTTCTCATATGCTGCAGACGGCAGCCGTATCCCCGGAAAGTATTACAAGCAGTGGTGGAAGTTCCGCTCACAGATCATCTCCGATTTCGTAGGAAAGGTCAAGGCCTGGAAAGATGAGAACTATCCTGAGGTTGAGCTTGAGTATTGGGCCGGCAGCTGGCTCCACGCCCTTTATGGGAATGGCCAGAACTGGGCTTCGAAGAAGGCCGATTATTGGAAGGAGTTCGACTGGGCCGCACCCGACTATGGCGAGACTGGAATGGCGGAGAACCTGGATGTCTTTATGACCGGGGCCTACCTCCTGAAGGTGTGGGATATCAATGACCCCGAGTCGATGGAGTATGCGATGATGCGCTCCAACCGCGATGTAGCCGGTGCCTGCAAGATGGTTGGCTCGTTCCAGATTTGCAACCCTATCGATCTGGCAGACGCCGCATACGTCTGCCTGACCCAATCCGAGGGAATGATGGCCTTCGATATGTGCCACACCTTCGGTAAACCCGAAGCCTGGGATGCCCTGAAAAGGGGTATCGCCCGCGCAGAGGGAAGAAAAGTTAAATGATGAGAAATAAGATAGTTTATGTCCTTCTTGCCGCCGCGCTGGTGTTCAGTTGCGGCGAGCCGAGCGTGAAGCCGACACCGATAGATGTCGACCCCAACGATACGATATCGAAACCCGATACGACGATTGTCGATCCGGTCGATTCGAACTATATTGCCCCAGGTGATACGGTTCGCGAGAAGCCGCTTGTGATGTGGATAGACGCATCGGCTAATTTTCAGCGCTTCGCGCAGAAAAAGGACATCAAGGCCATCCTCAAGAAGGCAAAGAGCTATGGCATCAACGGAATTGTTGTGGGCGTAAAGCCTGGAAATGGACGTGCTCTATACGAGAGCGAGTTCCTGCAGCCCTGCGTGACCCTGGGAGGGACTACCGTTGAGAGGGACTACGACTATCTCGAATTCATTCTTCAGACGGCTAAAGAGCTTGGGATGAGGGTCGAGGCATCGGCTTCCGTAATGGTGATGGGCGAGAACTCCCGTCGCTATGGGACTTTGTTCGACGACGATTATTTCAAGGAGCTCGAATGTGTTGAGTATCTGCCCGACGGCCTCCACAAAATCAGTGAGACCGGCGAGTTCGGCGCAATAAACCCGGCTCACCCTAAGACGGTCGCCTATGTCAAGAGGATGCTGACCGAGATGTTCTCCAATCCGAAGTATGCGGCCCTGGACGGCTTTGTCCTGGACTACTGCCGCTATATGGATTACAACAGCGACTTCTCGGATTATTCCAGGTCTGCCTTTGAGGATTATATAGGGAAGCCGGTCGACAATTGGCCGAACGATATTTACTACTTCAAGACTCCCGAGACAAAGAAAGGCGACTTTACTCCCGGACCGCTATTCAATCAGTGGATAGAGTGGAGGGCGAAGGTAATCCACGATGTAGTCGCCGAGTGCCGCTCGGCCATCAAGGCTGTCCGCCCGGATGCCGACCTGTCTGTCTGGGCCGCTGCCTGGTACCCGCTGCCCCACACCGGCCAGAACTGGGGAAGTTCGAAGTACACCCTGGTAGACAGCTACTGGTGGGCTACCAAGACTTACCACACTACCGGTTACGCTGATCAGCTGGATTATTTCCAGCTCGGCGCCTACTACAGCAAGGTTTCCGGCTATTCTGGAAGTGATACTATCGAGTACTCGATCAATGTGTCCAAGCAAATCCTGAAGGGAGATTGCCCTATGTGGGGAACCTTCTCGGTTGCCTCCCAAAAGTTCGACGTAGAGTCGGCTGTAAAGCTTTGCCTTACAAAGACAGACGGATGTATGGTCTTCGACCTTTGCCACATCTCCAACTTCCAGCATTGGAAAAAGATCAAAGCCGGCGCAGACGCGGCCTGGGAAGAATTGGGAGTCAATTCTCCGCTTAAATCCAAACAATTCCCCGAATAATGTTATCTTTGTCATGCCCGGCCTCGACCGGGCATCTTAGACCCCCGATCAGGTCGGGGGTGACAAACTGAAATGGATGAAGCGCTGAAGGAAATAACCTCCAAGCAGTATAAGGAGGGCTTTGTGACGGATGTCGAGCAGGAGTATGTGCCGAAAGGCCTCTCCGAGCAGATCATCCGTCAGATTTCTGCTATAAAGCAGGAGCCCGAGTGGCTGCTGGAGTTCCGTCTGGATGCTTTCAGAAAGTGGCAGAAGATGACGCCCCCTACCTGGGGACATCTGGATCTGCCCGAAATAGATTTCCAGGATATTATTTACTACGCCGCCCCTAAGAAGGACTCCGAGCGCCCGAAAGAGATCGATCCCGCGTTGCAGGAGACCTTCGATAAGCTCGGTATTCCGCTTAGCGAGAGGGAAGTGTTGGCGGGGGTGAAGTCGAAGGTCGCCGTGGACGCGGTGTTCGACAGCGTAAGCGTTACGACTACCTTCCGTAAGACTCTCGCGGAGAAGGGCATTATCTTCTGCTCATTCTCTGAGGCGGTGCGCGAACACCCGGATCTCGTCCGCAAGTATCTGGCGACTGTAGTCCCGTCTGGTGATAATTTCTACGCTGCGCTCAATAGCGCCGTCTTTTCCGACGGCTCGTTCTGCTATATTCCGAAGGGCGTGAAATGCCCGATGGACCTGTCTAGCTACTTCCGCATCAACGCGAGCGGTACGGGCCAGTTCGAGCGCACGCTCATCGTGGCCGACGAGGGCTCGCAGGTCAGCTACATGGAGGGATGTACAGCTCCGATGCGCGACGAGCATCAGCTCCATGCCGCTGTCGTCGAGATAATAGTCGAAGCAGGCGCAGACGTACGCTACAGTACGGTTCAGAACTGGTATCCCGGTGACGAAAATGGTCGCGGAGGTATCCTGAATCTCGTCACAAAACGCGGAATTTGCCGTGGCGAAGGAGCCCACCTCAGCTGGACTCAGGTCGAAACCGGCTCAGCGATTACCTGGAAATATCCCTCTACTATTTTGAAAGGCGACAACAGCTCTTCGGAGTTCTATAGCGTCGCCCTTACGAATAACTACCAGCAGGCAGACACCGGAACCAAGATGATCCACCTCGGGCGCGGGACGAAAAGCCGCATAGTCTCGAAGGGAATCAGCGCTGGGCATAGCCAGAATTCATACCGCGGACTTGTCCGCATGAATTCGGGCGCCACCGGCGCGCGGAACTACTCGCAGTGTGACTCGCTCCTTATCGGATCGCTCTGCGGAGCACATACCTTCCCGGTTATCCAGAACGCCTGCCCCGGAGCAATAGTCGAACACGAAGCTACAACCTCCAAGATAAGCGAAGATCAGCTGTTCTACTGCAACCAGAGGGGCATAGCCCCCGAAGAAGCGGTAGGCCTCATCGTCAACGGCTACGCGAAGGAAGTCCTCAGCCGGCTTCCGATGGAATTCGCGGTAGAAGCCCAGAAACTTTTGTCGGTATCCCTCGAAGGGTCAATAGGATGATTATGAACGAAGTACTACTCGATATCAAGGGCCTTCACGCCAGTGTTGAGGGCAAGGAAATACTCCACGGAGTCGACCTGCAGATCCGCCGTGGCGAGGTCCACGCAGTGATGGGCCCCAACGGCGCGGGCAAATCCACCCTCAGTGCGGTCCTCACCGGCCGCCCGGGCTACGAAGTCACCGCCGGCAGCGTACGCTTTGCGGGAGCCGACCTGCTCGCGATGAGCCCGGAAGAGCGCTCGTGGGCGGGCCTTTTCCTGAGCTTCCAATATCCGATCGAGATCCCCGGGGTCAGTATGACCAATTTCCTGAAGGCGGCCGTGTCCGCCCGCCGAAAGGCCGCCGGCCTACCAGACCTCAGCGCAGGGGAGTTCCTCTCCCTCGTCAAACAGAAGATGGCTCTTTTGAAAATGAAACCTGAGTTTGCGAAGCGCGAGGTAAATGTTGGTTTTTCGGGTGGAGAGAAGAAGCGCGGCGAAATCTTCCAGATGGCTATGCTCGAGCCCGTGCTTTCTATTCTGGATGAGACGGACAGCGGTCTTGATGTCGACGCATTGAAGATAGTAGCAGACGGCGTGAACTCTCTGAAGACCCCTCAGACGTCTTCAATCATCATCACGCATTATCATAAACTGCTGGAATATATAGTCCCGGACGTAGTCCATGTCCTGAAGGACGGCGTTATCGTCAAGACCGGCGGGAAGGAACTTGCAGACCGTATCGAAGCCGAAGGATTCGAAGGGATAGATGGATAGGATAGTTGTCATAGGCAGGGACGAGCTACCGCGCAAGGTGGTGCTTGGGGCTGGGGAAAGCCTCCGGCTGACCATTGTCGTGCCTCAGGGAGTGTCGGCTGATATCGATCTTACGGCCGAGCTCACGGGACCCGGCGCGGACCTGGATCTGGCCGGGGTGTTCGTTCCCGCAGGCAGCGATACCGTCCGAATCCGCACTCTCGTTCGCCATTTGAGCGGCTCCTGCCGCTCGAACCAGCTCTTCAGGGGTGTTGCGGACGGGAAGTCGCAGGTCAGTTTCAATGGCCTCATCTATGTCAAGCAGGACGCCCAGAAGACGGAGGCCTATCAATCTTGTAACACACTGCTATTAAACGAAGGAGCCCGTGTGGAGACCAACCCTCAGCTTGAGATTTACGCTGATGATGTGGTCTGCTCACACGGAGCTGCCATCGGATATCTGTCGGAAGACGAGCTGTTCTATATGCGCTCCAGGGGTATTCCCGAAGAGGAAGCCCGCCGCCTCCAGATACTTTCTTTCCTTTCGCCCGTCTTATCGAGGCTGCCGGAAGAGTATTACTCGCTTATCGGCTTCCAGAGGTGAGTCTCGCCGATACCCATTACCTTTCCTGAAACCTGAAGCATACCGTTCTTGGTGAAGAGGATGGTGCAGTTGGCTTTGATTCCGCGTGTAGGGTCGCTTATCTTAGCACCGTCCCAGCGCTTCTTCTCTGCGTTGTATTTGAGGCCGTTGACAAGCACGATGTCCTCTTTGCCGTTCTCAGCAGACCAGTATACAAACCCTTTGTATGTTCCGTCTGCGTTCTTTACGAACTCGACCTTACTGTCGTTTTTCTCGATGAAATACTTGCCTACGATTGAGTCGGCGGTGTTGTTCTTTGCGTTCTGTGCGAATGCCATTGCTCCGATGAGGAGAGCTGCAAGAGTGAAAAGGAATTTCTTCATTTCTAGTTGTTTTTGTTTAGTGCGATTGCAAAGGTAATTATTTTTCGTATATTTGCAGCCGCTCTCGGGTAGAGCACATAGCATTATTAACTTTTAAAACAGATTCACAATGGCTGTTAAAATTCGTTTACAGCGCCACGGAAAGAAGAATTTCGCATTCTTCCACATTGTTGTGGCAGACACGCGTGCCCCGCGTGACGGTCGTTTCATCGAGCAGCTCGGTGTTTACAATCCTAACACCAACCCTGCTACTATTACCCTTAACTTCGAGCGTGCTCTTGCTTGGCTGAAGGTTGGTGCAGAACCTACCCTCGTTTGCCGCAGGATCCTCTCTTATCAGGGTGTTCTTCTTCGTCATCACCTCGACGGTGGTGTTGCTAAGGGAGCTCTTACTCCTGAGGCCGCAGACAAGAAGTGGAATGACTGGAAGGCTCAGCGCGATGCTAAGATCGAGGCTAAGATTACTGGTCTGAAGAACGAGGCTATCGCAGCAGCTAAGGCCGCCAAGGCCGAAGAGGCAAAGGTCAATGAAGCAAGGGCTGAGGCTATCGCCAAGAAGGCCGCCGAGCTCGCCGCCGCTGAGGCTGCAGCAAAGGCAGAGTCTGAGGCAGAGGCCGTCGCTGAGACTGAGGTAGCCCAGGAGGCTCCCGCAGCTGAGGCTGAGGCTCCCGCAGAGGAAGCCTAATGCTCCGCATTGGCAAAATTCTCAAGTCTAACGGAACCGATGGAGGTCTGCTTGTAAGCGCTCCTGAGGTTGAACTTGAACAAATCGAGGGTCCGGTATACGTCGAGTTCGACGGTTTACCGGCCCCTTTCTTTTTTGACGATCTATCCAAGCGCGGTTCTACGCGCTATATAGTCCATATGACCGGGGTGCGTTCCCTTAAGGACGCAGAAGAGATGGTCGGCCGCGATATCCTTTTCGACGGAGAGTTTGAGGAAGACGGTTCGGAGGAAGATTTCGTTGGCTGGACTGTTTTCGACCGTGACTACGAACTGGGTGTCGTCGAGGACTACGAGCCTATACCGGGCAATTTCTGCTTGTATGTACGAGTAGCAGACGGCGATCAGGTTATGATCCCCCTCCACGAGGATTTTGTAGTCTCCGTAGATCCGGAGGCACGCCACCTGGTTCTTGAATTACCGGAAGGATTGTATTAGGATTCGTCCGCTTCGAGATGACCTTTATTGACGATAAAGTGTCTCATCCCGTACCAGTAGCCGAAGTAACCTACCCAACTAAAGAATAATATTAGAAGGCCGAGAGCTATTTTGCTTATCGGCTTAATTGTTTGCTGCTTCCAGAGGTCCATCGCAGAAAGGAACCCCGGAATCAGTCCGATCAGATATATTATTAAAAGTAGAATACCTATCATATCGCAAATATACAAAAACAGCCCCAAAAGTTGCTATCTTTGTGGAGTATGGAGTCGTGTGATAAACCACTCGTGAAATTATGTCCGCCGGCGGAGGGAAAAATCCTTCTTCACGCCTGTTGCGCGCCGTGTTCGAGCGCGATTCTGGAGTGTATGGTCCTCAGCGGCATTAAGCCTACGGTGTTTTTCTCCAACTCCAATATCACCCCTCGGGAAGAGTACGAGCTGCGCAAGGCGGAGATAATCCGCTACTGCGAGAGCCTTGGGGTCGAGTGGGTGGACGATGATTATGACCATGACGACTGGCTTGCTCTTGTCGCCCGCGGCAGGGAGAATGCGCCGGAGAGAGGGCCGCGCTGCCTGGAATGTTTCCGCTATCGGTTAAGCAGGGCTGCCGCCTATGCCGCCGAACACGGCTTCAGCGTTCTGACTACAACCCTTGCCTCAAGCCGCTGGAAGAGTCTGGAGCAGGTGAATGAGGCCGGCGCGGCGGCGTGTGCCCGCGTGTCCAGCGGGGCAGGAGCAAACGGAAACCCGGTCGTCTGGTGGGATATGAACTGGCGAAAGGGCGGGCTCCAGCCGCGCCGCTCCGAACTTATACGCGAACTGGGGTTTTACAACCAGACGTTCTGCGGGTGTGAATTTTCGAAACAATGATCAGTTACCCTACTCCTAAAATCAATATAGGCCTTCACGTTCTTCGTAGAAGGGAGGACGGCTTCCACGACATAGAAACGCTCTTCTATCCGGTTGACGCGTTCCGTGATGAACTGGAGATAGTCCCTTCGGAAAAGTTCAGCATCGAGATAGAAGGTGCTGACTGGGATCCGCAGTCGGACCTGACCGCCAAGGCCTGGCGGCTGCTCGCTGAAGAGCGCGGGATCGGTCCGGTCGCTATCCGCGTAAAGAAAGGGATCCCCGTTGGGGCCGGCCTTGGCGGAGGTTCGTCCGACTGCGCCTTCGCCTTGAAGATGCTCAATGAACTCTTCTCCCTGGGCCTTTCTACCGTTGAACTTGAAGAATACGCCGCCCATCTTGGAGCTGACTGCGCTTTCTTTATCCGCAATATTCCTCAGTGGGGAAGCGGTAAGGGTGATATTCTGAAGCCCGCAGACATCGACCTCTCAGCATACAGAATCAGGATAGAATTACCGGAAGGAGTCCATGTCCGTACTGCAGATGCCTACAAAGGCTTGACTCCACATGAACCTGCCATAACACTTCGCGAAGCAGTAACCAGACCAGTCTCTGAATGGTGCGACTGTGTGGTCAACGATTTCGAAGACAGCGTGTTCCCCGGTCATCCGGGAATCGCCGCGCTCAAAGAACGAATGTATGCAGATGGAGCAATCTTTGCCTCCATGTCCGGCAGCGGCGCCGCGGTTTTCGGTATTTTTTAACGAAAATTTTGCGAATTAAAGAAAACATACTATTTTTGCAGTCCCAAATCGCGGTAGTGGTGAAATGGTAGACACGCTACTTTGAGGGGGTAGTGCCCGTTGGGGTGTGTGAGTTCGACTCTCACCTACCGCACAAGGAGATATGTTCGAAAGAATGTGTCTCCTTAATTTTTTTGTATATTTGGGAAGACTAATACCCAAAGCCTATGAAACGGATCCTCGCTTTCCTGGTTCTCGCGGCCCTTTTGGCAACTGTTACAGCTCAAGCCCAAACCTCCAATCCCCCCTTGGTAAAAGATGTCCCTGCGACTGCTCTGGAGCCTTATATCTACAAGCTCAAGGAGACCGGGAATGAGGCCGGCGCCGCTAAGGCCATGGTCGATGCTATTGACGCCTCGCATAACCTCCGCAATGGAGCGTGCAGGAGTAACCTCGCTGGGCAGAGTGTCTACTACGAGCAGTATAATATCCATGGAAGTCTCCTGGCTCAGGTCGATAGCGTCCAGCTCCAGAGCATTTGGGAGGAAGGTCAGGCGCGCAAGACAGGCTATGCCTTTACTTCCCGCGAATGGACAGGTAAAAACACCTACGTCGAAAACATAGAATACATGGACGAGGGCTTTTTCCGCACTGCCTCGGCCCTTGTCTCGCTTCAGAAGCAGGATGGCGACAAAGCTAAACAGAAAGTCGGCAGCGCCATGCTCCAGGTTTTCTATACCCCTATGCAGGTCCATTTCAAGAAGCTTGAGCAGCTGTCCGAAGTGCGCGAAGGTGGGACCTGTGAAGCTGAGCTCCTGCTTACGGACGTAAAAAACCTTTACGCCATGGATGGTTATACCATTGAGGTCTCCTCATCCAACACGGGAATACTTATTGCGTCTCCGGCACAAGTTACTACCGGATCAGATGGAACGGCGAAGATTAAACTTCGCGGTGTAAAGCAGGGGACAGCAACCCTCAAAGTCCTTATCGACCTCCATCAAGACGAAACGAACTCGTCGGTTCACGCCGAGAGGGAAATCGATATCGAGGTCAAGGAAGCCGAGAGGTGGGAGTATACAATCAAGGTAAAGGACGAATTCTTCATCCAGCCCGCTCAGCAATATACTCTGACCGGAACTTTTACCGTCAAATCCTTCGAGGATGAGGCGGGAATCACTCATTATACACTTGAAGACGTCTCTCCCGCCAGTAAGTCCGATGCGGGTACTTTCGAAGCGACTGGAATGTTTTTCAGGGATACAGACAGGGACAGCGGCGTAGCCATCATGTTCGATATGATGGGGATTATTGCCAGGGCAGAGGAGTCGAAGGCAACGATGGGAGCAAAAATCGGTCAAGTGTTGGCGGATACTTTTATGTCTATGGCAACAGGAGAAAAGGTAGGTGAAACGGTGAATTCCCGCAATCCTATCACCTGCGCTGAGTTCCTGCTTGAAGAAGGCAGCTGGTCATACTATGCCGATATGAATACAATCATGGCCATAGGCATGTCGGCGCAGGGAATGTCAGACGAAGAAATCCAGAAAGCGCTGGCACAATCCCCAGAAGAGAGGAATAGCTCTAAATCCAAAAACAAGAAACTAAACCCGGACGACTTCAAGGTTGATCCTGAAGCGTCCAGGCAGGCCAACATTTCTTATATCAAAAAACATAATTGCCTGATTATTCCAGATACTACTCAGGGTATGCTTTTCCAGATGGGTAATATTTGGAAGGAAGCCGACAAATATATGAGTACCGGAAAGTCGAGCGACAGCATTTCTGGCACATTCATCCTTCGTCAATTAAACAACGACTAGTATATGTCCGAATTTTTCCCCCTTCAAGACGTTGAGCGCTTCGACCTGAAGAAGGTTCCCCCGCGCGTAAAGTGGTATCTGAGGCCGATCGTTTGGCTGCTGTGTTTCCCGGTATTCTGGCTGCATCGCAGCAAGATTCGCCGCATCGGTATGAAAGGCGTGAAGCCGCCGTACCTTCTGCTCTGCAACCACAACGCATTCTACGACTTTATGGTCGCTACGGTTGCAACATTCCCTCACCAGCCGTACTATGTAGTAGCCGTGGACGGTTTCATCGGCCGCGAGAAGCTGATGTGGGGAGTGGGCTGCTTCGGAAAGAGAAAGTTCACGAACGACCTTTCGCTTATCAGGAACATCAAGGCCATTCTCGATCGCGGGAAGATCGTGGCCCTGTATGCGGAGGCGCGCTACTCGCTTTGCGGAACCAACGCAGTGCTCCCGGAATCTCTCGGCAAGATGGTAAAGCTCTTCAAGGTCCCGGTCGTGACCCTTATTACCAAAGGACACCATGTCGACGCCCCCTTCTGGCAGGGCTCCGACCCTAAGAGCAAGATGCTGAAGACCGAGGCCGACTTCAAGCTCCTCCTTACGGCAGAAGATGCGCAGAACCTTAGCGTCGAAGAAATCAACCGCAGAATCAATGAGGCCTATGTCTACGATGACTTCAAGTGGCAGAAAGACAACCATGTCCGCATCCGCGCGAAAGACCGTGCACGTGCCCTCCATAAAGTCCTCTACAAGTGTCCCCACTGCGGAAAGGAATACCGTATGGACTCCCACGGCACCATCCTCGAATGTAAGGCCTGTGGCCATAAATGGGAGATGACCGAATACGGCGAACTCAAGGCCCTTGAAGGCGAGACATATTACTCCCACATTCCCGACTGGTATGAGTGGGAACGCGCCTGCGTCCGAAAGGAGGTAGAGGACGGGACCTACAAGCTGGATGTCCAGTGCAAGGTCAATTCCCTGCCCAATTCGAAGGGCTTCATCAACATCGGCGACGCCCATCTTGTCCACGATATGACCGGCTTCCACCTCAAAGGTAACTATGAGGGTAAGGACTGGGAGCTCGAGCAGCCCGCCAAGGGCCTTTACTCCGTCCATATTGAATACAATTACATAGGCGAGCATCGCGACTGCGTAGACCTCAATACCCTGACAGACACGCTATACTGTTTCCCTTACGGCGAAGACTTCGCGGTCACTAAAGTCGCCCTTGCTACCGAAGAACTGTACAAATACCTGAACAAATGAAACGCATACTGCTGACGGCAGCGCTGGCCCTCACAGCCGGCCTTGCCTTTGCCCAGGACCTGAACGACCCCCGCCTGGCCCTCAACACGGTCCCGGACTCTGCCCATTTCTACTATTATATAAATATGTATCCCCAGATCGGGCAGTGGGATATCAAAAAAGCCAGGGCCAAGGAATTCGGCTATCATTCCGAATACGTCCTCGAGGGCAAGTTCGACCGCATCTGGATCCTCAGCCTCCACGACGCCATCGTCAAGAAAAAGGGCCGTTACGCCCTTTTCAACCTCGATACTAAAAAGTATACGACCAAGTTCGACTATACAGACGTCCGTTTCGCCTGGGGCACCGTCGATACCGCGCCCGTGGCCCTTTACACCCAGACCAAGGACTACGAAGGCTGGGACCTCTGGCGCCTGCTGGATACCGACGGCAAAAGGACCATGGAGCCGATAATGACAGAACCCACGGACAGCTTCTTCTTCGTCGCCCCGAACTGCATCAAACTGTTCAAAGACGGCAAGGAAAGCCTGATCGACGACGGCGGCAAGGTCATCGTCCCCTTCCAGTATGCCCATGTCGGGGTCTACCGCGCTTATGATGGCGTCACCCTGCTCGATGTCCAGGACGCCGAAGGCAGGTGGGGTCTCGCCCGCGTCGTTGGCGACGGCACCCTGGTCGAGATGGCCCCATGCGAGTTCGACGCAGTCAACATAACCCGCTGGCCCTGCCTGCTCGAGAAAGACGGCAAGTTCGCGATCGTCTATGATAAAGACGGCAGCCGGACCGGGCTCGACTTCGACTCTGTAGACTGGTACCCTCAGGGCATGATAGTGCGCATCGGCCAGAAATTCGGCTTCCAGAAATGGGGCAAGCTGAAACTTCCCGTAGAGTACGATTCGATGGGAATCACTACCTCAAAGGAGACTAAAAACAAGAAGGCTATTATCGCCGATAAGGAGGACGGAGTTTACCTGTTCGATACCAACGGTAAACTGCTCCATTTCGAACCCGCAGAGATAGTAGAGCCCGAAGAGTTCGAAGCTCAGGAGGATACGCTTTCAAATGGCCAGTAAGACTAAGGACGTAGCGCTGGTTCTTTCCAGCGGCGGCCCCAGGGGCCTGGCGTTCATAGGCGCGATCGAGGAGCTCGAGCGCCGTGGGTACAATATCACCTCCGTGGCCGGTACCTCGATGGGTTCGCTGGTAGGCGGCATCTACGCTGCCGGCGGGCTGGAGGCCTTCAAGGAGTGGATTTTCTCCGTCGGGTACCGCAATATGCTCAAGTATATGGACGTTTCGATCTCGCCGAGCTACGTCCTCAAGGGCGAGAAGGTCATCGCCGCGCTCGAGCAGATAGTCCCCGACGTCTTGATTGAGGAGCTTCGGATCCCGTACGTGGCCCTCGCGGCCGACCTGTATACCGGCGACAAGGTGGTTTTCCGCTCGGGCCGGCTGTTCGACGCGATCCGTGCTTCGATTTCCGTGCCCTCGCTTTTCAAACCCTACCAGCTCGGGGAGAAGACTCTGATCGACGGCGGGCTGGTCAGCACCTTCCCGCTGGGCTATGTGGCCCGTAGCGGCCACGACCTGCTCGTGGGCTTCAACGTCAACTCCGCAAACCACGACGAAGCGCTGCAGGACTACCTGCGCGAGCGCGAACACTACCGCGAGTCCGAGGAGCAGTCGCTGATGACTATCGAGGCCATCCGTGAAGACGACATCCTGCCGCTGAATAAAAAGATAATGCTCATCGGCCGCCAGGGCCAGATCGTTATACGAAATAAGATAGCCGAAGACCGCATGAAGGGCGAGGTCCAGGCAGACGGCAACTACCTGTCGATTATTTCCCGTTCGTTCGGGGTGGCGAACCACAGCATCGCCGAGCTCGAGAAAGAGTTCTACAAGCCGGATATACTGGCGGAGATGCCCTTCGACAGCTACCGCGCCATCAAGGATTACTCAAAGGCGCGGCAGATTTCCGAGCGCGGGCGCAGGATAATGGCCGAGGCGCTGGATAAATACGAAAAATAAAGGCTTCCCAATCTGGGAAGCCTCTATGGTCTAAAGTGCGCTGAATTATTTTGCAGCAGCGACACTTGCCTTACGATACTCCTTACCGAGCTTCTCGAGCTTAAGGGTAGCCTTGCGAACGCGAGCTGCAGCAGCCTTGTTGCCTTCCTTAACGATGTCAGCCTTGATTGCTTCAACCTCGGCGAGGATTTCTTTTACGAGTTTCTCCATGATAATTGATAATTGGGTTTTAGTTAAACATTAATGTTTAGTCAAATGTAGGTAAAAAAAACTAATAAAGTACACTTTTGGTTAAAAAAAATAAATTAGAACGTGCTAAAAGGCCGATTTTTGCTAATATTCCGGGTATTTGTGGTGTTTTTCAGCATATTTGAGGGGGTACTTTGGGTGGTGCCTCCACTCGTCGGAGGTGTTGTCTTCTTGGCTGATGTGAGATAATTTTTGCGTAAATTAGCGTTGCTATGAAAAGATTAATAACACTTTTTGTCCTGCTAGCTGAGGTTGCCGCCTTCGCGCAGCACCCTCTTTCGGCTGAGCGGCAAGGCCTGATCCGGAAGTTGTCGCTTCCTATTCTGGCGGACACTCTGAAGTATGCCCACGAGCACAAGATGCTGGATAATTTTGAGAGTTTCTATTTAAGTTCTGTCAGTTCTACGGCGATTCTGGAATACTCCATCAAGGATGCCGATATTTATTTGAGGTGGCCCGTACAAGTCGTTGCACATTCTGATCAAACGATGGATATTAATGGCAAAACTTATGGGGTGGCGGTAAGCAAGGCTGAGGTTAGGTCTCATACTTATGTGCCGGCACACGAGGCACAAGATATGCTTGACCAGCCTTTGCTTGCGTTTATTCTTTTCACGGGAGGTTATAGGATTACGGAAGAAATAGCCTATCCCAAAAGGGTAGCCGGTTCGATTATTACCGAGTACGACAATGAGAAAATGAGGCCTTCGGAGCCGCTGTTCGACCTCGTAGCGAAGAATATCAAGGCTCATAATGCCAGGGCTGAAAGCGTGGGCAGTATCTATGAAATTACCGCTTTCGATCAGGAGAGCCTGACGCTGCGAGTCGCTTTCAACGGAAGTGGCGAAGCGGCTTTGCTTAATGCATATGTTGCCGATCCGTATGCTGTCCTTTTTGCTCTCGGCCTAGACCTGGGAATTCATCTGTATGTCTATGACGTCAATGTGGCCGCGGCACCCCAGTACGCATATTTTTCTGCGGATGATGTGGTCAAGTTTGCGAAGGAGGTGAAATGATGAAAAAGTTGATTCTAACGCTTGCGGTGCTGTTCTCGGCTCTGTCCGGCTTCTCTCAGGATTATGATCAGATAACGAGCGATGCCTTCGCGAAAGTACTTTCTCCCTATTTCGATGATTTCAACTTTTTTTATAAAAAGGGGGTTTTCAACTCAGTTTACCTGGAATTTAACTTGTTCGGTTGGACGAGGTACTACCACGGTCAAAATTGCCCCAGAGAGGTAACGGGTATAGCTTGGGTTTCAGATGAGGAGTACCCAATGGCAAAGAAAGGCGCTTCTGCCATCCGTAAATTGCTGTTGGAGGAGGCAAAGAAAACTAAAGTCCAAACCTCTATTTATGTGGGACGTATGCTCTCAGGCACTTCTCCTATGATTTTCAGGGTGAGCAGCAAAACCGATGATAACCTCTATTTTGACATCAAAGTCACCGACCAGGAGATATTCGGTGTTCCGTTTGATCAGGTGGACAAAAAGAAAATGCTCCACTCAATAGTAGATCATTTGAACATGATGAATAAAGACAAGCCGAGAATGATCATTCATATGAGCGATGATGATAATTGGCTGCTTTATAGTTACAAACGAACGGAGAAGTATTACCGGCAGGATGAGGCTTTCCGCATAGCCCAGCAATTTAGCGCCGATCTCTTTGCCGCCACCAAACAAAAATACTTTGAAAACGGATATTTTTATCTTGCCGTGCCCTTTGGAATGGGCATAATGGTGGAGGTGAGCAATCAAGACTCTCATGAGACTGCTCGTGAGTGGATCACTCCCGAAGAAGTTCGGGAATGCTGCCTTGAGGAAGGACATAAATACCATGGCCCCTATGAGAACACATGGTTCTTCCCGCTACCCGGTTTCAAGAGCGTTTCTGTCCGCGAGTATTCCGATGCCTTAGGCCTCGAGCTGTGGTGCACGTGGTACGAACTGCTCGGCGGTGAATTGACTGTCGACAGGATAATGGATCTGATCCAGCAGTCATTGCAGGAGCCCGATTCGCCTATGGTCGAAATACTTGAACGGTGCAAGTCCACCGGAAAACCCTTCTACGCCGTCCTCAACAGCCGCTTCGGCCTTCGCTTCAGTGGTCAATTGCCGATAGAATGAACGAAGGGATAAATAAAAATATCCAGTAGGGTATAACCGGCAGGACAAGTATCGTTGAATGTCGTAACGTTCATCGTATAGACGATGGCGGCTCCGAAGAAATTATTCGCTTTCGTGTTAAAGTTTTTTTGCCGCCTGGGCGAAAGCGGCCATCTCCCGACCGAGTTGACGGATAGCCTCAAGGATTTGTTCGGCTCTGGCCGCGGAAGGTTTTTTTATCCCGTAGATGTAGCGGGACAGAAGGCTCTTGTTGATGCCGATTGTGCGGGCCACTTCCGAAACGTTCAGTTGAGGGAATTTTTTGAAAACTTCTGCAATCGGATTGTTGGAATTAGGCTCGGCGGTGTCGTAGAAGCTGCTGATATGAATATCTTCATCTATGTCTTCCCAGCGGATGTCGTCCCCCTCCAGTCCGATCTCAAATGCCTGTCTTTGCTCAGGAGTTGCATCGAGCAGTAGGGGAAACGCCTCCAGCGGCCTGCTGTAAGTGTTCCCTTTATCTGTCAGGATATAGATCCTTTCTTCTTTGAACCAGAGTTTTACGATGGATTCCATTTGATTATTCTTCATCAAAGTGTTCAATCCAGGCCTGTATCATTTCTGCTTTATATTGTCTTACTGCTGCTACGGCCTTTTTTAAATCCGCCGGCTTGATTCCATTATTATCAACAACCTGAGCGGTTTCTAATAGTATTTTTGCCCTGCCGTCTCCATTCCTAACGTGTACGTGCATAGGCAGGTGTTCTTCTGAATAAAAGAAGAAGCGAAGTCCGAACAAAAATAAAATTGTAGGCATAGTTTAATATTTAAGTTGAAGCAAATATAGGTATAAAAATTTATCCCCGCAAGGGGTGATTACGAAGAAAGTCAACTCTTTTTTATTACTTTTGTGATATGTCTGAATTCTTAAAAGATAACTATGCGATGCTTGGTCTGGCCGTAGGTCTGATCGGCATAGTAATAGGCGTGATTTCTTTAATCCGGGAAACGAAGAAGAGGAAAGGGAAATAACCTTTTTTGTAGTAGAATCCACCACGGTGGGGACAGTCGGATGCGCTATCTTTGCAGAAAAACTATCTGCGTATGAAAAGATTATTTGTCGTCATTACTGCATTCGCACTTTTGTCCGCGTGTACTTCTGAGAATAATCCCGGCGACGGGGATCAGCCGGGCCATAATCAGGAACAGGGTCATGATTACACCAACACCGACCAGTTGGCCTTCGTGGACATGGGCACGAATGTCCTGTGGGCCACAATTAATGTCGGTGCATTACATTCCACCGAATTTGGCTCATATCTGGAGTGGAGCCCTTTGACCGCTTCCTACGGAGATGAGTTTTCCAATTGCCGCCTGCCCACCTGGGCCGAATACGAAGAACTGGTTTCCGTCAAGACAAGCGACGGGAAATATACGAGCGGTCCCTGCCGGGCCACCTGGGGCAAGGTGAATGGTGTGTACGGTATAACCTATACTAACAAGAAGACGGGGAACGCCATCTTCATGCCTGCGGCGGGAGAATACTCTCAAGGCTTACCTTATTTCGTAGGGCAGAGGGTGTATAACTGGACATTTGACTCCAAGGAAGCATGGGATGGATTGCGAGCCACCGCGACAGAGTTTCAGTCAGGGACATCCCCAAGCGACGGAGCGCACGTGGAAAATTTTGTCGCCATTGACCGCTGCACCGTACGCCTGGTGAAGGAAATAAAAGACAAGAGCTGAACGTGACATTTTCGGTCTTTCCCATTCCTTCCAGCCGGTCACCGGCCTATCTCTGAGGGTTAGTTTCTAAATCCTGGAGAGCAATTCTTCGGGGTTGGTTTCAGGCATTAGGGTGATGCCGAACCACTTCTTTCCGACGTCTTTGAGAGAAGCGCCGACAAGATAGGTCTTGTCGTCTATGATTAGGAAGCGGTCGTGTGATTTGCTGAAAAGTCTCACGTTGATAGTGGGGTATTGGGCATTATGCTTTTCCAGGTCAAGTCTGAACTGCCGAGTTATTCGTTTGGTATAGATAGTGGCTTCGACACCCTCTCCGCATTTATCCAGCATGGTCAGGACAGAGTCGTCCACATAGTTGTCTATGAGGACTATTCTGGCTCTTGCGCTTCTAATTAGGTCGCAGATGCACTCATAGGCATCGTAGATTTGGCCGTCGAAGAAAAGGCCGTAGACAGGAGGAAGCGAGGTTCTAACAAAGAAATCAATCTTTTCCTCAGTTTTGGACACCCTTCGTTCTAGTTGTTCAAGTCTGGGGTTGATTGAATATCCTCGAAGTAGATAGTCTTTTAATACCAAATTGGCCCACCGACGAAAGATAATACCATTGGATGATTTCACTCGATATCCGACGGATAGAATCATATCAAGGTTGTAATACTCCTTGTTTCTATTGATCCAGCGCTTACCCTCTTTTTGAACTGTCGCAAATTTTGCGACAGTTGGCACGCCATTGAGTTCTTCTTTCAAGGCGGCGCTAATGTGTTTGCCGATGGTCTTGATGTCGCGATTAAAAAGAATGGATAGCTGTTCTCGATTTAACCAGACGGTATCATCTTTCAATTTTACTTCGATGTGAATAGAATTATCGGGTTGGTAGATGATTACCTCCCCATTTGTTGCGTTCTGATTTGTGCGTGGGTACTGATCAGATAAAGTGACCGTTTTGGGATTTAGACCAGTGTTGAGTTGTTTGTCTAACATGGTTTTTCAAAGTTTTGTTTAGCTCTACTAAGATAAGAAAAATAACATCAACGAGCGGTTTCTCCCTCGAAATATCAAAGAGAAACCGCACTTTACGATGTGCTGATATATAATTGTATCCTAGTATTATTTCCCCGTGAAGGTGCCTTCGAAGAGGATGGTGCCGGAGGTGGTTGGAGGCGCGAAGCGCCGATAGCGGCATCAGAAGGTGGCCGACCTCGGACCGAGATTAGCCCCTACGCCTGGTAGCTCCGGGGCTCGTCTCGTCACTCCGCAAGCAATCAGCAGACTTTCGGGCGGCTTTGCCGCCCTTTTTTTGTCGATGAGCGGTCGCCGGCGAAAGCGAGCTCTCGCCTGCGGCCGTTCAACGACAAAAGCGCCGCACTTTCGTGCGACGCTTGTCTGCTGATTGCGTAGTGCGGAGAGGACGAGATTCGAACTCGTGGTACGGTTACCCGTACGGCAGTTTAGCAAACTGCTGGTTTCAGCCACTCACCCACCTCTCCTGAAACTATC
>JAEEGH010001570.1_pt1 | contig 65055 bp, 56 predicted proteins | sample 9134181 | NCBI WGS metagenome assembly JAEEGH01 (sample SAMN16246544, study PRJNA631951) | gut metagenome | biome: gut microbiome; feature: rumen; material: DP-attached | host: Bos | place: Iran: Karaj | collected 2018-10
AATGCAAGCAATCATGCAAGCAGTAAACCGTCGTTCGTCGTAACGGAAGCCTCCCGCTTCCCTGCGATGCGTATATATTTTAAATTCAGAGGGGGATTCGTATGTCAACATTATTTGGAACTTCACAGCTAAAAAATTTTGAGGCGTCCTTAGACGCACGGTCGCTGGCCAGTGTTGCTTCCGCCATTGAAAGAATTACAGAAATAAAAAAACGTGGCGGAAAAGTCATGGTAGTAACCGGCAGCGGCCCCAACATCCACGAAGGGGTGACCACCCTGATTGCCGAACTGATCCGAGTCGGCATTGTGGACGCGGTTTCCACCAGCTCCGCCGTCATTTCGCATGAAATGGCAGGCTCCCTGGACCGGGTCTTCCGGGTGGATGCCAAAGCCCTGGGCATGGATATGGAAAAAATGCCCCGGGGGGATGTCTTTGAGTTCACCTGCATGACGGAAGAAGAACTGAACACGGTACGGCGGGAAATGCCGCTGGACGAAGACGTATGGAAACGCGGGGCTGCACTGCCCAAACAAAATGAAATCATCAAAGCCGCCGGGAACATGGCCTACCCCATGGGTCTGCGGACTGAACGGCTGGCCCACGAGATTTTAGGCCTTGCCAGGATGTACGGGCTGCCCTTTGAAACGGTAGCCGGCTGGGGCTGCGACGAACATACCATGCTGGGGGCGGCCGCCAAGAAAGGCGTGCCGGTGCTGGTGACCATTCCCCAGCTCATCGGCGGCGGAGCCGTAGGCATGTCCATCGGCGATTCCATCCCCGTGTCCCAGCGCTCCATGCGGCTGTCCCGCATGCTGGCGGACTGCGACGCCATCATCGAAAGCGCCGTGGCCCTGACCCAGGAGATCCACGACGGTCCTTTCGAATGCTACACCGGGCACGGCATCTGGGCCTGGTGGTCCGGCCAGAACACCTACAACCTGCGGAAGAAGAGCCTGATCCGCTTTGACCTGGACGAAAACCTGCGGAAAGCGGTAGAACTGAACCAGACCGTACAGGAAGCCATCGACAAAGGCCTGCCCAAGACGAAGGCGGCCAAGATTCCGTTCCGGATGGAAATGTCCGCCTTTGCCCGGCACGAAAACAGCATCCCGGTCATTGGCGATATCGGCAAGGTATGGCCGCTGGTAGCCGCCGGCGTGGCCAAAAACCTGGGCATCGAACTGGAATTCCTGTCCGCCTCCCAGGATACGCCGGAAGGGGCGTCCATGCGGGAGTGGATCGTAGACAACGTAAAAGCCCTGGATCGGGATAAAATGCTGGCGCAGGCAAAAGAATACACAATTTAACCCGTACAAAAAAGACCCACCCGCACAGCGGGTGGGTCTCGTATCATATAAAGGACTGCGCACTATCGGCCCGTCCCGGGGGATAATTCGTATTGTCGTTACAGCACTATTTTACGCAAATACTATTTGTAATAAGCCATGCTCATATGGTATAATAAAATGATTCAATATAATTAGGAAAACTGTTCCCTGGCGAACATGCCGCGGAAGATAACCGGAAGCGGGCATCCGGCTTTAACACATACGTTGAAAGGCAGCTATGGAAAAAATAACGGCGTTAATTCTGGCGAAAAATGAAGAACGGAATATCGAAGACTGCATCAAAACCGTACAATTCTGCGACGAGGTGCTGGTCATCGACGACTTCAGCACCGACCGCACGAAAGAACTGGCGGAGGGGCTGGGGGCCAGGGTCCTGCAACGCAGCATGAACGGCGACTGGGGCGGCCAGCAGACCTTTGCCATCCAAAGCGCCACGCACCCCTGGGTGCTGTTCGTGGATGCGGACGAGCGGATCTCGGAAGCCCTGGCGGAAGAAATCAAGGAAACCGTGGCCAGAGGAGAGCAGAAGGCCTACTGGATCCGGCGGGAAAACCGCTTTCACTTCAACAAAGCCACCCACGGGATCCTGCATCCGGATTACGTAAACCGGCTCTTTCCGGCCAAAGGAAGCTACGTGGAAGGCTACGTGCATCCGAAGATCGTAGCGCCGTACCCCGACAAAAAACTGAAACACCCTATGTATCATTACACCTATGACAACTGGGAACAGTATCTGGGGAAGTTAAACAACTACACGACGCTGGCCGCGAAAAAATACAAAAAAGAAAACAAACGCTGTAATTTTTTCCTGGACATCGTCCTGCGCCCCCTGTGGGCCTTTATCAAAGCCTACATCCTGGAACTGGGTTTTCTGGACGGGCGGATCGGCTGGATCCTTTCCGTAAACCACTATTTTTACACCCTGAACAAATATGTCAAGCTGTATTACCTGTACAAGTCCGACGGAAAGCTGTAATCCCGTAACGGGGGTTTGTACTAAGAAAAAGCCCTACCCCGCAACGGGGTTGCATACGATAGATAAACAAGAGGTAACCTATGCGTGTAGCCATTTTGGAAAGCATACTCATGCCGGCCGGTCATGAAGTGGAATTTGACCGGATCCTGGTGGATGAACTGAAACGGCAGGGACATGAACCGGTGTTTTTTGTACCGGAACACTTTCCCTTTAAAGTGGATTATCATTGCGACGTGGAATATCTGGACGGGGGCGACGTGGTCACCTACGCCGGGGCCGGCCACATAAAACGTCTGTACCTGAGCGTGGTGCGGGAAATACGCCGCCGGGCCTGGTTCACCAGCGCCTGTGAAAAGGCGAGGGCCGGACTCTGTGACGCTATCATCATCCCCACCGCCACTTACCGGTACCTGAAAGCCCTGCGGGACAGCAAACTGAAAGACAGTCCCGTGCCGGTCTATTTCGTGTTCCACGGCATCAACCCGAAGGAAAAATCAAACTATGAAAAACAGGCCCGCCTGACCGAAAAGTATCCGCAGATACACTTAAAAGTCATCACCCTGCGGAACGACTTCGGCAACAGCAACCTGAAGAACATGGACCAGATCCCGCCGCCGGTGTACAAACCCCAGGACCTGCCGGTGAACAAGGACCTGACCTTTACGCCGCCCATCAAACTGGGCTTCTTCGGCCAGTTCCGGAAAGAAAAAAATCTGGGCTTCTTTCTGGAAGCCTTTATCAAAGCCAAATTTTCCGTACCGGTGCAGCTCATCGTACAGGGCGCTACGGTAAAACCGGAAGACGGGGAACTCTTTGAACAGATTGCCAGAGACTATGCCAAATACCCAAACATCGAATTCTGGCATAAAAACCTCATCGGGCTGGAATGGCAGAAAGCGCTGCTAAGCGTAGATGCCATCATGATCCCCTACGCGGCGGAACGCTACCGGTACCACTGGGGCGCCATGCTGTTTACGGCCATCGGCTTTTACAAACCCTTCCTCAGTTCCCCGGAACAGAATCCGGAAGTGCTGGAAAAATACAAGATCGGCATGGCAGTGGACTTAAGCTCGGTGGATGCGTTTGCCCGGCAGCTGGAGCAGTTTGTGGAAACGCTGACCACCCGTGCGGACGAATACCGGAAAGACCTGGACGCTGCCAACGAAGAATACAGCCACGCCAAACTGATCCATAATATTCTCGGGTAAAATACGATGAACTATTATTTCATTCCGGTGACACTGTATGTTTTTTTCTGTATGGGGTTCTGCCTTTTGTCACAGAATATGGACGCCAGCGATTACCGCGGAGGTTTTTGGCAGTTGCTTCAGCCCTGCCTGCTATTTGTCCTGTTTCTTTATTTAACCAGGACTGTCGTATTAGGATTGCCGGCAGGGTTTTTAGCCTGTGCGATAGGAATCATCACCGGTTTTGCGTTTCCGCTTCTGTACCATCTGACGCATCGGGGAGAACCCAAGGCATATTCGTATGAGGTGGATTTTGCATTCGGGCTGTTTGTCAGTGTTCTGTTTGTTTCACTGGCGGATGTTTTTTTGTATTGGAATCATGCCGCCGGTACGGTTTTGCTTACAGCAACAGAAATCATTTTTCTTCTGCCCGGTATTTTTCAGCTAAGTTACTATAGTTACTACCGGGAATGCGTCAACGAAATGGCAGTTCAGGCTTTGTTCAATACAAATAGGCTGGAAGCAAAAGAATTTATCCGGCTGATTCCCGCCAAATTACGTTTTATTTTGTCAGGAGGATTCCTGCTGTTAGCAGTGGGAATGTTCCGGATCAACCTGACTGCTGTAACGGTTGACGCATATACAGCGTTCCCCACACTATCCTTCCTTATTTTTTTACTCACTGTGTTTTTGCTGTTTGGAATTGGGAAAATTGCGTTTTTCAGGCGAACGGCTTTGGGAAAGATGTGTATTCAGGTAAAAGAACACATGAAACGGATGCAGGATTCGCCTTTGTCCGCCCCTGATTATCCATCCCATGTTACAGTGGAGAGTTTAATAAATAACAACAATTCAGATTTTGGTACGGTTTTACTGGTTATCGGGGAATCGGCGAACCGGCTGCATATGCGAGCCTTCTCAGATTATGAACGGGAAACGACGCCCTGGTTATCCGAACAGGCAAATAATAATAATTTTTATCTGTTCCCCAATTCCTACGCAACCTGGATTCAGACGATAGAAACAGTAACAATGGCTCTGACCAATAAGAATCAGTATACCAAGGTACCAAAAGAAGACGAAATATCCATCATAAATATAGCTAATAAACTGGGCTTTAAGACATATTGGTTCAGTGCGCAGGGATATAGCAACAGCAGCAGTTCAGAAGTTACCGTCATTGCGAATGCCTCGCAGGATAAACATTGGTTGTTACAGGACTATGCTGCCCGGCAGTATGATGAAAAGTTGCTTGCATACCTTAAGACAGTGGATACTAAAAAAAATTTCATAGTAGTACATCTGGAAGGAAGCCATGCAGACTTTCATTTACGCTATCCGGCACAGTTTGCCAAATGGAGTTATGATACAAAGGATCCTTACGGAAGCAATCCGTATGACAATTCCATTTTGTACACCGATCATATTCTGTCACAGCTGTTTGCGTATGCAAAGGAACACCTGAATTTGCAGACCATGATTTATTTTTCCGATCATGGAAGCCTCATCGGGCAACAACGTAAGTCTTCTTTTTCCGGATTTGAAGATATCCGAATACCTTTTTTTGTGTATCTCTCTGATGAATATAAGGCACGGTTCCCCAATACAGCGCTGGCGCTTCGCAAGCATATGACGTCATATTTTACCAATGATTTAGTTTTTGATTTACTGTGTGGGCTTTTGCAGATAACCGGTTTCCTGCATAAAGAGAAAAATGATATTTCATCCATGTCTTATGGATTTACCCGGGAAACATTAAAAACCAATTTAGGAAAAATTTCGCTTATGGAAGATTTGCAGACGGAAGTCAAAGTCAGCGTGATTATGCCGGCTTATAACAGTGAAGTGTACATTCGCGGGTCTATTGACTCCGTGCTGGCACAGAGTTTTACGAATTTTGAACTGATCGTGGTGGATGACGGTTCTACGGATTCGACTGCCCAAATAGTACAAAGCTATACGGACGCCAGAGTACGGTTAATCCGGCTGCTGAAGAACCAGGGAGTATCGGTGGCGCGAAATGCCGGTCTGGAAGCAGCGCAGGGCGAATTTATTACCTTTTTGGACAGCGACGACCTGTATTATCCGGATTTTTTGAAGACATTATATCGCCTGATCCAATCGAATGAGACAGAAATGGTTTTCAGTGATTTTTCGGAAAGTTACCATGCGGAGGATATGCAAACAAATGATATAAGGAAAATCCGTTGTTTAATAAAAGACAAATTGTTAGGAACAAGAGTTTTAGCATCCGATTCACAAATTGACGGTTTACCGGTGCATATTAACAGCGTTATGCTTTCAAAAAAGCTGATTGAACAATACCACCTTCGATTCTTGCCGGATGTGCGGCTGTATGAAGACGGCAATTTCCTGTTTAAAGCGTTTTTAGCAGCCAAAAAAATCTACGGTACCTATATCTGTCTGGAACATTACTGCCGTCATTCGGATTCCGCCAGCTTTCTCCTGGAGGGTGTGAAAGATGCGACACCGATAGATTTGCATGAAAATGAACTGAAATTTGCGCAGAAATACGGGCTGAACGGGGAATTTATCAGGCGGGTAAAACGGTATGAAGCGTTTAAAACGCTCAAAATCGTATGGAAGCAAAAAAAACGGAACGAAGCAGCGAACTATGTAAAAGAACACCGGGCGGCGCTTTTGGAGTTTGCGGAAACCGGCGAACGGCTCAATGACCGATGGATCTGCCGGCTGTTACTGTTCCTGGCTACGGGAAGTTAGTACTGCAACAGAAATACTAATTCTGAAGATTTGTTTGTGTAAAAAAGCAGAAAAAATGAATGGAGCATGGGGTTATGATCATTCTGTCTGAATGGTGGAAAAAAGCAGAAGCCGAAGACAAAATCATACAGTTTTTAGTTGTTTTTTTAACGGTTTCGCTTTCTCTTGACCGAACCGTCGCTGTTAGCATTTCTACAGGTGCAGCTTTGTTATATATTATTTATGACTGCATGAAACAAAAAAGTCTGGCCGGTTTTTACTCGCCCAGGCGGGACTGGCTGGGCATCGCGGTGTTTCTGTTTAGCGTGCTGGCAGCATCTGTGTTTTTGGGAGACATGGGCAGCATCCATATGGCGCTTAAATATATCTATTGGACCCTGCCCTTTTTACTGATCGTATATTTTGAAAGCCGGACAAAGGTAAAGTATGCCGTAGTTGCCGGAGCGATGTTGTCTTTGGTGCTATCTTTTGCCAGTGTGCTTTATTTGTATTTGCACGGCTTTGGAGATGCTGCGGGGCGAATTGGAGCATTTGATGCCAATCCGAATCATTATGCGTTTTTGCTGGGCGGTTTTTTGCCAGTTCTTTTTTGCGCGCTGTCTGATACAAAATTAAAAGCAGAGAAAACATTTGTGGTTTTGGATGGAATTATTATTGTTATGGGTCTGTTTACGCTATGGAAAACCGGATCCCGGGGCGCCATGGGCGGGCTTTTCGCTGGTGCGGTAATGATTCTGTCTGCATTTTGTCACCTGCACAAAAATATGAAACTGTTTTTAAAAGGCGTCTTACTCTGTGTTGCTGTCAGTTTGGTGGTTTTAATTGCAGGCATTCCGGGCGGAGCGGAACGACTTGGCGACAAAGTACGGCTGCGTCAGCTTCAGTCCTGTTATGCGATGTGGAAAGACCATGTGGTGTTGGGGATCGGGCTGAATAACTGGGAAAGTCAATACAGTACTACATATGTACAAGCAGAGGTGATAAAGCAAGAAGCCGCGCGCAGATATGAAGAACAGAAAGCAGCCAGAAAAAAGGCTATAGAAAAAAGAAATACAAAAAAGACGAAGGCGGCAGGGCAGAAAACGGTGAAGCAACAACAATCTGTAAAGAATGCTGCCACACAAACGCCGGTTGCAAAAGGGGAAGCTGCAAAGAAACCTGTAGTGCAAAAATCGACTGCGAAAGAAGAAACCGTAAAGAAAGCTGCGATACACAAGTCTAAAGCAAAGCTGACGGCAAAGCAGAAAGCCGCGGTGAGAAGGAAACGGAAAGCTGCTAAAAAAGAAGCTGCACGTAAAGCGGCTTTTCTAAATCGTGTATTAAAGCACGAAGCAGAATTGCCAATACCGCATAATGTGGTTGCGTGGTTCTTTTCCACAACCGGTATAGTCGGCGGTATCGGTTATTTGTTCTTTGTTTGTTATTATCTTTGGCGGTTGTACCGAAAAGTTAACGAAGAACCGGAAAACTGGGTCGCTTTTTCCGGGCTCTGGACTTTTATAGCCGTGAATTTTCATGGTCTGTTTGATGCCGGTATAACCAATAAAGCTGCTGCCCGCTTACTGTATCTGATGTTGGGGCTGGCGTTGACTTATAGCCAGTATAAAAAGAAAGAGACTCTGACGGAAAATCAAAATGGATAGCGAAAAAGCCAAAAGCCGACTGGAAATTCCCAGCCGGCTTTTTGACAAGCTTATCCGATATTTAACAAAGAAGAATATCTTTGCTGTTTTATTACAAATTGGCAATTACTAACCGACAATTGGATTTACGCAGTAATCAAGGCGCTGAGCTATTTGTTCTTACGGATAACCTTCCCCAGATATTTGCAGCTGACAAAAGCGAAACTCAGGAAGAAGCCGAGCGCTGCGCTTTTCCGGATAATTGATTTATCGATGCCAACCTTTTGCGGTCTGTCATTATGCGACGTAAGTATATATGTCTTCTCATAGGATTTATTTATTTCCTTCAAATCAAGCGTTTCTTTTAAACGGGACAGCCAATTAACAGCGCTTTTTCCGGAAATGGTACCGTCGTTATGTATTGCCTCAGCAACAAGAACATTATTGATACGAGTTAATTCGTTTTTTACTGTCTCTAAATAAGTTCTTTTATAATTTGCTTCCTGCCATCTGTCAATACGTTCGTTCAACTTTTTTACCGCATTATTTACATATTGGGCGCCCTGTTTTTTTACATAATCCGGATTGTTTCCGATAAATTCGAATCTCATCAGATTCGTATATTTATCTTTAATGTCTCTGCTGTCTGAACCGGTCTTGGTCAACTCTACACTATTTAAAGAAGCATAGGTTTTCGAATCCTGTTTTTTTACAACACCTATATCTTTTTGGAAAAGTCTGACAAAAGTTAATACATCCCTTTCACTGATACCTACACAATTAATAAACAGTGAGTATGAATAGGTTGAACCGGCAGTTTTATATAAATACAGGCCAGACGCCGCGGCAAATAAAAAAGTGGTCACAACAATAAGTATAATATGCGTTTTGAGTTCTATCAGCCATTCGACGAGATTAAGCTCTGATACTTTGTTATTTTGTTCATCCATAATTCAGATACTCCTTTTTTCGATAAACGATAATAAGATACGCGGCAATTTTGTTAAATGATTATGTATTATAACATGTGTAAAGAAAAAAATCTACACAATATTCTTCTAACTGAAAAAAACCGGGAAAATTTTGCAATAACAGTCCGTTGCATGGTATAATTAAAAACAATACTATTAACAGGTCTGATTAAAAACGCAGAACTGAGTTTTTCTGAATTTCAGTCGCTGTTAAATTAAGGAGCATTTATTGTGAGACGATATTTACTGCCCTGTATATTGCTGCTGACGGATATTGTCATTATGTTTACGTCATCCTGGTTTGCCGTATTGATCCGGTTTTCCATGGATGAACGGCAGTATCCATTTTATATGGCGGCCATTATGGCCAATCTGCCGTTTTTTATCCTGATCCATCTGCTGTTTTTTTACCAGTTCAAGCTATACCACCGGGCCTGGCGGTATGCAGGGAACCGGGAACTTATGGCAATCGTGTTAGCCAACCTTTGCGGGATTGTATTGTCATTTATGGTAATCAATAATGTATTCCAGCTGCCGTATTTCGCCAAGCGCAGTATGTCCAAGGGGATTTTCGTGTCCTGCTTCTTTTTTGATACGTTTCTGATCGGGGCCAGCCGCTTGTTTGTGCGCTGGGCCGAGAACAATTCCGAACGGGAGGCGCGCAGAGGGAAACCATTGCGGGTGCTGATCGTAGGCGCCGGCGATGCGGGAAATATTATCCTGCGGGACATCCGGCAACGGGATAACCGGAACGTAGTGGGCTTTGTGGATGACGATGACACCAAAAGGGGCCAGATTATGAATGGCATCAAGGTGTATGGCGGCCGGGATTCTATCTGCTCGTTGGTGAAAGAATTACGGGTGGATGAGATTATCATTGCCATACCGTCTATGGAAGCAACCGCCATGGCCGATTTGGCGGAAATATGCTCCTCCAGCGGGGCCAAAGTCCAAATCCTTCCGGCCTTTTTTACCAGTCTGGATGCGGACAAGGTGCAACTCAAAGATTTGCGCCCCCTGGAAATCGAAGACCTGCTGAACCGGGAGCCGGTCCGGATGAATCTGAAAGAAATTGGCAATTACCTGACCGGTAAGACGGTTTTGGTAACGGGCGCAGGCGGCAGTATCGGCAGCGAAATATGCCGGCAGGTGCTGCGGATGCAGCCGGAAAAGCTGATTCTTTTGGGCCGGGGCGAGAACAGTATTTATGAAATTAACAGGGAATTATCAGAGAAGGCCCCTCAGGGAGTGGTGATCCCCTATATTATGAATATCACAAACCGGAAAGGAATGGAAGAAGTTTTCCAGACCTGGCGTCCCCAGGTAGTGTTCCATGCGGCGGCTCATAAGCATGTGCCGTTAATGGAAGCAGAGCCGGAAGAAGCCGTGTATAACAACGCCACAGGTTTCTGGTACACGGCGGAACTGGGCGGACAGTACGGAGTGGAGCGGTTTGTACTGATCAGCACCGATAAAGCGGTTAACCCAACCAGCGTCATGGGAGCTACCAAACGGCTGACAGAAAAACTGGGGCAGGCTTTAAATAAAAAATATCCGAACACAAAGTATATGGCAGTACGGTTTGGCAACGTGCTGGGAAGCCGGGGCAGCGTGGTGCCGCTGTTTAAGAAGCAGCTTGCGGCAGGAGGACCGTTAACGGTAACCCATGAAGAAATGAAGCGGTATTTTATGACCATCCCGGAAGCCAGCCAGCTGGTGATTGAAGCCGGGAGTATGGGAAACGGAGGTGAAGTCTTTGTGCTGGATATGGGGGAACCGGTCAAGATTATGGATCTGGCGAAGAAAATGATCAGCCTGTCCGGTCTGGTTTTGGGGCAGGATATCGAAATCAAAGTGACAGGCCTGCGCCCGGGAGAAAAACTGTTTGAAGAGTTGATGACGGCAGAGGAAGGTACAGAAGCCACATCTCATAAAAAGATTTTTCGGGCGATTCTGCAGGATGAGGACCCGGAAACGCTATTGGCACAAATGCGGACGCTGCAATCGTTAAAGGATGAAAGCGCAATCATTGCACAGATGAAAGAAATGATTCCTACATATACACCCAATCATTTTAAAGCGGGGTAAGCATTGTCTTTGTATACATTAATGTGATATAATCAAATAATAATATTAATTAGAATACGGAAGTGAGAATATTGTCAACCAAACATGACTTTATACACGATTCCCGTTTTGCAGGGATTGTACCTTTTGAAAAAAAAATCTGGCTTTCCTCTCCTACCATGCACGGGGACGAACAAAAGTGGGTGGATGACGCTATTAAAACCAACTGGGTTAGCACGGTTGGGGCCAATATTAATGAATTGGAGCGTATTGCGGCGGAAAAAATCGGTCGTCAATACGCTGTTGCTTTGTCTGCCGGTACGGCAGCACTGCATCTTTCCATTAAGCTGTGCGGGGAAAAACTGTACGGTCAGCCCAAAGTGGGGCATGGCGCACTGGAAGGTCACAAAGTGTTCTGCTCTGACATGACCTTCGACGCTACGGTGAACCCGGTGGCTTACGAAGGCGGGGAAGCTGTGTTCATTGATACGGAATACGATACCTGGAACATGGATCCGGTGGCGTTAGAAAAAGCCTTTCAAATCTATCCGGATGTGAAATTGGTAGTAGTTGCCCACCTATATGGTACGCCCGGTAAAATTGATGAAATCAAAGCCGTTTGCAATAAACATGACGCTTTGATTGTAGAAGATGCCGCAGAGTCCTTAGGCGCCACGTACAAAGGCGTGCAGACCGGTATGTTCGGAACGGAAAGCGTCATTTCGTTTAACGGGAATAAAATCATCACCGGCAGTTCCGGCGGTATGTACCTGACGGACAGCGAGGAAAACGCCAACAAGATCCGCAAGTGGAGCACTCAGAGCCGGGAAGACGCCGCCTGGTACCAGCATGAAGAACTGGGTTTTAACTATCGTATGAGCAATATTATTGCCGGCGTGGTACGCGGACAGTTCCCCTATCTGGAGGAACACATTGCCCAGAAGAAAGCGATTTATGAACGCTACAAAGAAGGCTTACAAGATTTGCCAATCCAGATGAACCCGATTGACTTTATTAATTCTGAACCCAATTACTGGCTAAGCTGTCTGATCATTGATGAAGATGCCATGTGCCCAATGGTACGCGGGGAAAAAGATGCGCTGTATGTAAGTGAACCGGGTAAAAGCTGTCCTACGGAAATATTAGATGCCATTGCAGCATTCAATGCGGAAGGCCGACCGATTTGGAAACCGATGCATATGCAGCCCATTTACCGAATGAACCCGTTCATAACCAAAAACGGCAATGGCCGGGCGCGGAGCAATGCGTATATTAAAGAAACGGCGGCTTTGAATGTTGGGGCGGACATTTTCCAACGTGGGCTGTGCCTGCCCAGCGATAACAAGATGACGGCGGAAGAACAAGACGTGATTATTGAAATTATTCACAAGTGCTTTTCATAAAAGGGCGATTTTAATGTTTATTGTGAAATGATTTTGTCAATAAGAACTACATAAGGTGGTTGCATGATTTACCCGGATATCTATTTTGAACCAAATTATGCCCTGTTGTACGAAACAGAAACTACTAAATCAGTAGAATACAGGTTTGAATGTCAATATGGAATTGTTACAAATCTATTTATGAAAAGACCGATTGACATTTCATTAGATGATGACATGCAGTATTTTGACATAATTACTCCTTATGGTTATGGCGGGCCTGTTATTCATAATGCTACTGATAAAGAAAGACTGATTTCGTTGTTTATGCAGGATTTTCAACATTATACAGGTCAGCACCATATTGTTTCTGAGTTTGTGCGCTTTCATCCAATTGTGGGGAACGGTTTAGATTTTAAGTCTGCTTATAACAGTATGTATGACAGAAAGACCGTTGGTACGAACCTTACCTACGAAGATGTAATTGCAACAGAGTTTTCCAAACATAAACGCAAAGAGATAAGGCGTATTTTGAAAAATCCGGATATACATTACGAGATAGATGAGCATCCTGAAACACTGGATGATTTTATAGAGATTTATTATTCTACAATGGATCGGGATAAGGCGGATGATTACTATTATTTCGGAAAAGATTATTTCCAAAATATGCTTGCATGGTTCCCAAATCATATTACAACTTGTAAAGTGTATTTAAAAAATGTTGTAATTGCTATGGGTGTTTATTTCCGGTACGGGAAGTTTTTACATGCTCATCTTTCAGGAACAATTACCCAATATCTGGAGTTTTCTCCGGCGTATATATTGAAATATGCTCTTGCCTTATATGGCCATGAAAAAGGATATGAAATCATTCACTATGGTGGTGGCACATCAAGGTCGTTGGATAACAGTTTATTTAAATTTAAAAAAGATTTTGGAAAAAATACAGAATTTGATTTTTATATTGCAAAGAAAATTTGGAATAAAAGCATTTATCTAAAATTGTGTGATACAGTAGGAGCTAATGTAGATACTGTGTTTTTTCCGGCTTACAGAAGTGAAAGAAGTTAAAAAGGTTATTAACGGTGTATTAATGGAACAAATCGGTTTGTATGGGAATTACATAAAACGAGTTTTAGATATAATATTATCTTTTATTGCAATATTATTTTTAAGCCCCTTACTTCTGTTAACGGTTGTTCTTGTCAGAATAAAGTTAGGAAGCCCGGTTGTATTTAAGCAGCCTCGCCCGGGAATGGGCGAGAAGATTTTTTATTTATATAAGTTTCGCAGTATGACAAATGAACTGGGACCGGATGGAAGACTTTTGCCAGATTCGCAACGGCTGACAAAGTTTGGAAAATTTCTTCGTTCCAGCAGCATTGATGAATTATTAGAGCTTTTTAATATTGTTCGCGGGGATATGAGCATCGTTGGGCCAAGACCGTTATCCATATATTACTTGCCTCATTATCCGGAAAAATACAGAAGAAGACATGAGGTTCGGCCAGGTCTTACCGGATTAGCGCAAATCAATGGAAGAAATAATCTCCCCTGGGATGACCGGTTTGCTTTTGATATTGATTACGTTGATCATGTATCTTTTAGCAACGATGTAAGAATAATAGTTGGCACTTTTTTTAAAGTGTTAAAACGTGCAGATATTTCTGTACGTGGGACAACCAAAGTGAAAGACTACGGGCCATATCGCATTTTGCAGGAAGAGGGAGAGCCCATGAAGAAAGCGAATGCTGCAATGACGTATTCGGAAATTGGCAGCTATTTTTGGTTAGACGGAAAAGAAACTGTGAATGGAAATGCGGAAGAAACGCTGGCTTTCTTGCCGGCTGTTACTGATTCTTCATTTACTTTTTCCGGCAGAAATGCCATAGATATTGCGTTGCATGATATATTGAAAAACCAGAATATCAAAAAAGCTTATGTTCCTTCTTATAGCTGTATATCCATGTTACAGGCATTTATCGACAGGGAAATACCGTTTGAATTTTATGATGTGAAATATGCAGAAGGAAATTTTGTGTATGATATTCCTGCTGTTGAAAAAGGCGATGTGGTTTTAATTATGAGCTACTTTGGGCTGGACACCGAAAAGGCTTATGCTCTGATTACCGCGCTTCATAAGCAGGGCGCTGTTGTGATTGAAGATATAACGCATTCATTATTGCGGGAAAAGAATGCTTGCGATGACAGTGACTATATGGTGGCAAGCCTTAGAAAGTGGTTTGCTGTACCGACAGGCGGCTGGATCGGCAAAACAAAAGGTAACCTTTGCGATAAGCCCTATATAGACAGTAATCAAGCAGTGAAAGAGAAGATTTCCGGCATGAAAGAAAAGTATGAGTATTTAACAGGCAGGACTGCATCTAAAGAAAACTTTTTGTTAACGCAGGCTAAATTTGATAATGATCTGATTCATGTTGACCGGATGCTTAAAATTGATGACTTATCGTTGAGTATTTTAAATAATACGGATAGCAAGAAAGTAATCAACCAGCGGAGATTAAATGCTAAAGCCTTGTTAAATGGATTAGCAGACTTAAACGGAAAAATCTGTGATATTCCGAAAATAGATTTAAATTTCGACGTTCCTTTATTTGTACCTGTGTTTTTGGATACTGAAAAACGGGATTCATTACGAACGTATTTAATTAATAAAGGAGTTTACTGCCCGGTTCATTGGTCGGAAGTGGCAGGGGCGCCTTCGGAAATTAAAGAAAGAGAATTATCCCTTATCTGCGATCAAAGATATTCAGAAGCAGATATGAATGAAATTGTGAATTGCATACACAGCTGGGCTAAAACTATTCAGAATTAAAAAGCATTGAATGAAGACATATTTTTGTAGCTGAAGGAGAAGGAGCAATTATGGACTTACAGGGAAGGCGTTTGTTAATTCTTGGCGGTTCCCGAATTTCCTGTGAAATTGTTAGGCATGCAAGAAAAATGGGAGTTATTACCGGTGTAACAGACTGGTATCCGTTAGATAAATCACCTGCCAAACAGTTGGCCGATGAAGCATATTACGTCAGTACTGCCGATATTGATGCCATGGTAGTCCTTGTAAAAGAAAAAAAGTTTGATGGCGTAGTAACCGGTTTCACTGACTCTGTACTTCCGTTTTATGCCGAAATTTGTAATAAAGTAGGTTTGCCCGCTTACGGAACAAAAGAACAATTTGAGATTTTCATAGATAAACCAAAATATAAAAAGTTGATGCGCGAATTTGATGTGCCAACGATACCGGAATTTAGCATTGATATCTCTAATTTTGAGGAAACTGCTAAAAATGTCGAATATCCGGTTATTGTTAAACCTGCAGATGGGAGTGGTTCCCGTGGCATAACCGTTTGTGAAAACGAAACAGAATTAAAAGAAGCAATTGCGTTTGCAGTTGGCGCATCCAAAGAAAAAGAAATATTGGTTGAAAAATACATAGATAACCCGGAAGCAACTATTTTCTGGCTTTTTGTAAACGGAAAGTATTATTTGATGCTGCTGGGAAACCGGTACATTAAACATAATCAGGAAGGTGAACTGCCGCTTCCTGTGGGTTATACATATCCCGCTGCGGTGCAGCCTAAATTTATTAAGGAAGTTGCACCTAAGATGAAAGACATGTTCCGCTCGATAGGGCTTCAAAACGGGATGATGTTTATGCAGTGTAAAATTGTGGACGGGACGTGTGTGGTTTATGACATTGGGTATCGCCTGACCGGATCCCTGGAGTATATCAATATTAAAGGAATGTGCGGGTATGACCCCATGGATATGATGATTCGTTTTGCATTGACCGGCGATATGGGAGAACCTGAGATCGATAAAAAGGCAGATCCGTATCTTAGGGGAAAGTATTCGTATAATGTGTCTGTTTTATGTAAGCCGGGGAAGGTTGCGCATATCCTAGGCCTTGAAGAAATCAGGAAACTTCCAGGCGTTTTCAGCGCCGTTGTGGCACATCCGGAAGGAGATACCATTACACAGGCCATGAAAGGGCGGCTGGCACAGATTACAGTGCGGATTCTTGGCAGGGCTGATGACATTGAATCGATGAAGAAAGAGATGTTGGATATTCAGAGATTGGCTCATGTAATCTCTGATAAAGGTGAAGAAATGATTCTTCCGGGGCTGGAAGAGAGCGATTTTGAAGGTACAATCTATGAATTCAAATAAAACAAAAGTTGTCATTACCGGTGCTTCGGGTTTTTTGGGTCGGAACCTGGTTGCGTATTTGGTTAAAAATGATAAATATGTTATATATGCTTTGACTTCACAGAGCAAGGTATTACAAGAAAAAAATGGATATAAAAATGTGAAGTATTATGATAAAAATGCCATTTTTACTGATCAGGATAAACTGATTTTAGAAAATGCAATTATAGTCAACTGTGCGTTTCCCAGAAATTCTACCGGAACAGGCATGGCAGACGGTTTAAAATATATTCAGGGTATATTTTTAAAAGCTAAAGAATGTAAGGCAAAGGCAGTTATAAATATTTCTTCGCAGAGTGTTTATTCGACAAAAAGAGAAATGGCAGCAACCGAAGAAACCCCGATATGTTTGGAAACTACATATGCAGTTGGAAAATATGCAACAGAACTGATGCTCGAAAGTATATTACAAGGAACGGATATTTATTATACAAATATTAGACTGGCGAGTTTAATCGGTCCGGGGTTTGATCAGCGGATTGTTAATCGGTTTGTGAAACAGGCGTTACGTGGAGAGGATTTAGTTGTAAATATTGGAACACAAATATATGGTTTTTTAGATATCAAAGATGCTGTTTCCGGATTGGCAGCTATGATTCATAATAATGCGAGAGATTGGGAAAAAGTTTATAATCTTGGTCCTAAGGGTGGATATACGATAGAACAAATTGCGCAGGCGGTTTGCCAGCTAAGTAAATTCTATTGCGAAAGAAGAATTAAGTATAGTATCAAACAAACTGACGAAAATAGTAATTCAATGATAGATAGCAGATTGTTTTATCGAAATTTTAAATGGGAACCGAAGATAAAAATAACTGAATCGACTGAAGAAATATTAAAAAAAGAGGTTGAAACGTGAATCCTGAAGTTAGCGTCATTGTGCCCGTTTATAATGCTGAACAATACATTTCAAAATGTATTGAATCCGTTCTTTGTCAAACATTTACTAATTTTGAATTAATATTGGTGAATGATGGTTCTACCGATAGAAGTGCTAATATTTGCAGAAGTTATGCTAGCATAGATGCACGGGTGCATTTTTACGAACAAGAGAATCAAGGTGTGTGCAGCGCAAGAAATAAAGGGTTAAATGTGGCCATAGGTGAGACTGTTACGTTTGTTGATTCTGATGATTGGATAGAAAACAAGGGGCTCGAGCTTTTAGTAAATGAATATAAAACTTCGAAAGCAGATTTAATTATTGGTGACATAGCTTTTGCCGAGGGCGATAAAATACGGAAAATTCGTGTGTTTAATAAGAGTTTTGTTACAGATGATAAAAGCTGGATTGATAAATATGAAATGGCTTGTATTGGATACGGCTATAATCCAAATCCGGGAACAAAAATGAATATTGTCGGATTAGGGAGTATGGGAAATAAATTGTATAAAAGAGAACTTGTTGAAAAGTATAAATTGCGTTTTGATCCATACACATTGGGGATTTATGAAGATAATCTGTTTGTGTTAAATTATTTAGAACATGTCCGTAGAGTTAGTTACATTTCAGAGATTGTTTACAATTATAGAAAAGTTGTGAATTCAAATAGCAGGGGATTTAAACAGAATACTTTAGAAATAAATAAAAGAATTTTCGAAAAGATTATTGAATTTATTGAAGCAAACAAAAAGGATAAAAAAGAAGAGTATTATAAAGCATTGTATATTTATGTTATTCGTCGTATTGAAGCTAGTCTTAGTGTTTATTTTTTTACAGCAGAGGATGGTAAGAGTTTTGCTAATAAACTTAGTGAGTTACAAAATATTATTTCAGAGGAGCCATACAAAACCGCAATTCAAAAAGTTGACTGGCGATTATTAAATCCTAAAAATCATAGAATAACTTGGGCTACCGCAAGAACTAATTCAGCGTTTATTATGTGGCTCATGTTTTCTTTAAGGCGGGCAGTAAGAAAGGTAATTATTCATTGATAATTGTTAAAATCTGGAAGGAAAAATATGGAAAACTATCCTGTTGATTTTGTTATAACCTGGGTTGATGGAAGTGATCCGGCATGGCAAGCCGAAAAAGCGAAATATAAGGGGACTGTTGGGGATGCACGAAACAGCAGATACAGGGATTGGGATACCCTGAAATATTTATTTCGTGGAATAGAAGGTTATGCTTCGTGGGTAAACAGAATATTTCTTGTTACCTGTGGTCATCTTCCAAAATGGTTAAATACCAGTCAGTCAAAACTCATACATATAAAACATGAAGACTATATTCCAAAAGAGTTTTTGCCTACGTTTTCGTGCAGGCCTATTGAGTTGAATCTCCATAGGATTCCCGGATTAAGTGAGCATTTTGTGTATTTTAATGATGATATGCTGTTGACAAATACTGTTCAAAAGGAAGACTTTTTTTTGAAAGGGCTTCCGTGCGATACTGCCGTTTTGCGTCCTGCGATTGTACGAATCAGTAAATCCGGCAATAAGGTTACAAATGAGGAAATGTATTTGACGCCTGTTATTGATATGGCTTTAATTAATAAATATTTTAATAAGCATGAGGTGATTCGGAAAAATTTTTGGAAATGGTATTCGCCGAAATATGGGAAAGAGGTATTAAAAACGCTTTCTCTTGCAGTTTGGGATTTTTTTCCCGGAATACGGGAATACCATTGTTGCTATTCTTATTTGAAGAAAACGTTTGTGGATTTATGGAAACTGGAAGAAGACGCATTTAATGTTTCTTGTTCACATAAATTTCGAGTCAATACAGATTATAATCAGTGGGTAATGTCATACTGGCAAATTGTTACAGGCAATTTTAGTCCGAGAAATCCTAAATTTGGTGCTGCTTTTGCCCTTAATGATGATGATAGTAATAATCAGAAGATATATAAGACGATTCGGAACAGTAAATTTAAGATGATTTGTATTAATGATAATGTTAGTGATGATAATTACGAATTAATAAAAAAGCAGTTTGTACAACATATGGAAAATAAATTTCCCCAAAAAAGCAGTTTTGAGTTATAAATTATATCGTGTAATGCTTGTTGTGTTATGGCCATTTAGCAGTTTTCTTAAACGATGTTTAAACAAAACACCCAATAGTTATGTAGTGTAGAGGGAAAACCATGATAGTTGCATTACTTGTTTTATATGCTGTTCCAATTATATCATTCTTATTTGGGATGGTCGGGCTTTGGAAAGATCCGTCACGTTGGCGAAGATATCTTCCAATGTGTATTAACTTTGTATTTGTTTATGCTTACAGTTATACTCCGGATATAGGTTCTAACGAGGATTTAATACGATATTTTTCACAAATTGAGTTTTATGGTACGCTGTCGCTCGTAGAAGCCTTGACTTATACAGGCGGTGCTCTTTTTTCACAGTATTTATATTTTTGGTTGTTTGGAAGCATGAATATGATGCACTTGATACCTGCTATTTCTACATCAACGGTATATGCTGTCGCAGGATATATAACCTGCGATACCGCTGAAAGATATAGTAGCAAACAGTATATTGCCGTGGTTTTTTTATTTCAATTAATTACGCTTCCTTTTTATCAATTAGTAAACAATGTTAGAAATGTATTTGCTTTTTCATTAATTATATTAGCAGTTTATCTTGATGTTATTAAAGGAAAACGAAATATTTTCGTGTGGTTTTGCTATATTTTTGGCAGTCTCCTTCATTTAACAGCGTTTACCTTAATTATATTTAGGGTATTTAGTGCATTAGGCAAGAAATTTTTTGGCGCTATCGTATTGAGCCAACTGTTTTTTGGGATGTTTGCTTCTAAAATTTATGAATGGGGTAGCGTTCTTTCTTTTGATAGTGCTATCGGTGTATCGTTTACTACAATTATAAAAAAATTGGGTAATTATTTAAATGATATTCATAGTCCTGGCGCAAGTAAATATTTGTCTTTACCATGGTCGGATCCAACGATTTTAATTCGTCTGTTGATGGTTATGGTGGCTGCTTTTGGTATTTTAATTATTTATAATGTGTTGCGAACAAAAAATAATTGGAGTAGCTGGTTTAGGGATGATAAGAGATATTACGCGTTTGTCGGTATGATTGCCGTAACAACAATTATGCTTCATTTTTTATTTTACACGCCAAATTATTGGCGATTTGGAAGTGCCGTATATGTAACGATTGGAATGCTGTTAATTCCCATGTTTTGTAATTATAGACAGTTAACGTTGCTTCCGAGAATGTTACTTTATGGACATTTTTTAGTATTACCGGTTATGTTTTGGGTACAATTTATTTTTTTGCGGCGACTGACAAACTTTTCTGATTGGATTATGGAAGCGTTTACTACTAATTATATGACCATCTTGATTGATTTGGTTAATAGTGGAATATAAAATGAGCTTTTTCAGGAGATAATTGTTTTATGAACAAACATATAGTTCAAAGAATTAGTGAGTTGAAAGCACGGTCATATACGCGTTTTTTTAGCATCTTTCATGCTATTAAACCACAAATTTTATTTTCCAGTTTCAGGGGTAATCAGTATTCGGATAATCAGAGAGTTATTTCTGAATATATTTTTAACAACTATCCGGAAATAGAGATTAATTGGGTATTAAACAGTAATAAAAACCCATATGGATTAGTTCCTTCATATGTTAAAAGGGTAAAATATGGAACACGCCAATTTTATCAGGCATTGTCACAATCTTTTTGTTTTATTACCAATAACGAAATTCGCCCAAATATTGTGAAAAGAGAAAATCAATTATTTATCCAAACGTGGCATGGTGATCGTGGCTTTAAAAAAGTACTGTATGATGATTTGGGTGAAACCGATGATGTTTATCGTTCGAATGTTGTTAGAGATAATTTTTTGACGGATTTTTGCGTTGCCGGATCTGTGTATGGTGAGAGAAGATATAGAAGCGCATTTCGCTATAGTGGTGAAATACTTAAGGTTGGGATGCCAAGAAATGATAAACTGTTGAATTTTTCAAAAAATGAAGCAAGCGAAATAAGAAAAAGATTAGGTGTTCCGGAAAATAAAAAATTGATTATGTATGCGCCAACTTATCGTGATGATAAAAAGGGTAAGGCGTGTGAATTAGTTAATTTACATGAAGTATTGGCTTGGTTAGAAAGAGAGACTGGTGATGATTGGGTAGGATTGTATCGTGCACACAGGTTAGGTGCGGGAATAGGATCTGATAATAAAGTTTTTGATGTTTCCGATTATCCGGACGCTTCTGATTTATTAGTGATTGCAGACGCAATGATTACAGATTATTCATCGATAGCGGGAGATTTCTTGCTATTAAATCGACCTATTGTATTAGCAATGTTTGATCTTGATGAGTACAAAGCGAACGGTCGTGATTTAAATTGTTCACTTGAGGATTGTGGATTTGCGATTGCAAAAAATAGTCAGGAATTATATAATTTATTATTGGTTTCGGTAAGAGAAAATCGAATGCTTGGATATGATAAAGCAATGAAATATTATAATGTTATGGAAACAGGTTGTGCAACAAAAGTTGTTTGTGATAGAATACTTGCTTTTTATCAAAAAACATTTGGTGGGTTGTAGATTATATATAGATAACTTCATTTTATGTAAATTGATGTTATATTATCGAGGTGTTTTTAAAATTGCTTAAACGAACCTTGCTCAACCAATTTGCAAATATAAAAGACCGTTGGCGGATTTATCGGCGTCGCAGGCATGAAATAAAGAAATTTGAAGATCCAAGGCGAATACAAATATATGAAACGGTTGATTTGACCGCTGAACAGAAAAAACAAATTGATGACTTGTACAAAACGTATTATGGTGAGAAAATACCATATACTTGGCATAGGCATTTTACTGCTTTCACAGGTCATTTTGACGTGAACTATTTTCCTGAACTGTTATTTATTCCGGAATTGGAGTATTTTATGAATGCGAAAATAGAATACAATAAGGTGTTTGCAGATAAAAATGTTTTACCAATGATTGCGACTCATGTTGGCGTAAAAATGCCGAAAACTGTTGTTTCTTCTGTAAATGGCTTTTTAAAAGACGGAAACCATAATATTATTGAAAAGGGCTTGTTAAGACAAATTCTTGCAAAAAAAGAAAATAACACATATTTTGCAAAACCAAGTGTTGACAGTTGTAGTGGTCAGGGTTGTTTTCTTTTACATACTGACAATAATGAAGACTACGATAAATTGGATAGATTAGGAAATAATTTCGTTGTTCAGGAGAAACTAAAGTGCAGTGAATCCGTTTCAAAATTACATCCATATTCAGTAAATACATTTAGAATCATAACATACATTTGGAAGAATAAGGTTGAATTTTGTCCTGTAATTATGAGAATAGGAAGACATAAATCACATTTGGATAACGCACATGCAGGCGGGATATTTATTGCTGTTAATCAAAATGGCACCTTGCATAATACGGCATTTTCGGAATTTAAAGAAGAATATAAAGAACATCCTGATACACATGTAGTATTTGATGGTTACCAGATTAAGAACTTTGATAAAGTTTTGAAAGCGGCTATAAAAATGCATAGTGCAATTCCGCAGGTGGGGATTGTTCATTGGGATTTTACTATTAATGATAAAGAAGATCCCGTTTTAATTGAAGCAAATATAACTGGTGGGAGTATTTGGTTAATACAAATGGCCTGGGGATGTGGTCCGTTTGGTGATAATACTAAAGAAATACTACAATGGATGCGGGAGCAGAAGAAGCTGCCGATTTATAAAAGACTAAGATGAATTAAATCAATTTATAAAAGTATTAGTCGACGGAAAACTGATACATGATGGGTGTAAATTGGTAAATGGTATGTGGGTAAAAAAAATAATTGCAAATATCTTAGGTTTGGAGAATTATGATCGGCACGGAGAAAGACTAATCAAGAAGTCGATCGAACTTTACCACCGTGGCGGAAAGTTTAATCGAATCAGGGCTATGCGATTGTATAATAAAATACGTAAAGAGTATGGTTGCTGTTTTCCTCCAAGGATAGTTGTTGGTAAAAATTTATATATTGCTCATGCGCATGGAATTCATATCGGAAAAACAACAATTATTGGCGACAATTGTAAAATTTACCCTAATGTATTGGTAGTTGCATCTATCATTGGGGATTCTGAACTCAGGTCTTCCGGCGAAACAAGATGGCACGCAAAAATTGGAAATAACTGTCTGCTTGGCGCCGGGTGTATAATTTGTGGAAGAATAAATATCGGTGATGATGTTACAATTGCTGCAGGTGCTGTTGTGACAAAAGATGTTCCGTCGCATTCCATTGTAAAAAATGTTAATGATATTAGAATAAAGCATATTGAGGAATACTATAAAGATTCATAATATAGATTATTAAGTTATTATTTGTGGAGATGATGTTTTTTCTAATAATTAAACTTTATGCTAAGGTGGTTCTATACAATGAAACTAGGCGCATCCAGAACCCAAAAAACAGTTGTAAATTCATTTTTTTTAATTGCAAACCGCTTATTGCTAATTATATTAAGTTTTGTTTTAAGAACAGCTTTTATAAAAATACTGGGTGATCAATATACAGGGGTTGCTTCGGTCTTTACAACTATTTTGGCAACGCTATCATTGTCTGAATTGGGGTTTTCAACAGCAATTGCCACAGCATTATACAGACCGTTAAAAGATAATAATCAAATCTTAATTCAACAAATAATGGACTTTTATAAAAAAGTCTACAGATTAGTTGCTTTTTTTATTTTTGTTGTTGGCATCATGCTTATTCCTTTTTTACACTATCTTATCAAAGGGGTTCCTGATATTAAGGAAAATATTACAGTAATATATTTTTTATATATTGTTAAGACTGTTTCTTCATACTTAATGATATATAAAATTACGTTATTAAGTGCTGACCAGAAATTGTATGTTGTAAAAAAGTTGGAAATGTTCTGTCAAGTTATAAGATATGCCGTTGAAATTGTGGTACTTCTTGTTTTCAGGGAGTATATAATATATTTAGTTTTGGAAATAGCAGCGACAATTTTACAAAATTTTATTATTACAAAAAGAGCAGAACGCGAATATCCTCAGGCATTTGCAAAACCAAAGGATGGTCTTCCCCGAGAGACTATAATTTCGTTACTGAAAAATGTAAAAGCACTTTCACTGTATAAGATTTCTGGAAACATTGGGAAAAATATAGACACGATTCTAATTTCCAGTTTCATAAATACATCAACTGTTGCAGTTGTGGGAAATTATACCCATATAAAAAATCATGTTCAAATGATTTTGATGCAGTTTTATTCTGCGGTTACCCCGAGCGTAGGAAATCTTGCAGCTGAAAATAATCCCAAAAAGCAAGAAAAAGTGTTTGATTGCTTGCTTTATGTTAGCTTTATAATGGCTAATTTTTGTTCTATATGCATATTCGCTTTGACAAAACCATTTATTACCATATGGCTAGGGGAAAAATATGTCTTAGGACGACATATTGCATTTATTATAGCATTTGATTTTTTCCTTTACATTTTACTTCAGGTAGTTGCAGCGTTTAGAACAGCTAACGGTTTATTTATACAAGGGCAGTACAGACCACTGGTTACGGCGTTTTGTATTATTGTATTTTCTATTATGCTTATAGGTCCTTATGGTATATTTGGAACCGTTTTAGCAATGGTAATAGCCAGATTGCTGACACAATGGTATGATGCATATCTTTTGTATAAATATATTTTCAATGTTTCTTTTAGCAAATTTTACTGTAAATATTGGTTTTATATTATACTTTTTTTAACGAGTGCTTTTCTGACAGATTTCTTTATTAATAAAATTCCAATGGGAAATCCGCTCGTTGATTTGACATTTGGGGCAATTATTTGTTTAATTATACCTGAGATATGGGTTTTGCTTTGGACACACAGGTCAGACGAGTTTGGTTATGCATATGGGAGAATAAAAGTGTTATTTAGCAAATTGAGGTGATATTAATGCAACATTTTAGAATTGGTTATACGCAAGGTGCTTTTGACATGTTTCATATTGGACATTTAAATCTTATTAATCATGCAAAGGAGTATTGCGATTATCTGATTGTTGGCGTAAATGCTGATAAATTAGTAGAAACTTACAAACATAAGACACCGGTTATCAATGAGATTGAACGGCAGGCAATTATTTCAAATATCAAAGCTGTTAATGAGTGTATTATCGCATCAACGCTTGATAAAGTTGAGATGTGGAAACGATTTCATTTTGATGTGATATTTATTGGGGATGACTGGAAAGGGAATCCACGCTGGGTGCAGACCAAAAAAGATTTATTGCAGTATGGGGCAGAAGTGATTTTTTTGCCTCGTACCGAGGGCATAAGTAGTACATTATTACGATTAGAAAAAGATAATAGGATTGAAGATTGAATATTTATTTTTATCGTAGGGGTTAATACACATTTTTTTCAGAATGAGGATAAATATGATGAGATTTCGAAACTGTTTTAAATACGGGATTAGATATCTGACAGATGAAGAATATCGTTTTAATATTAATCGTTTACATTTTGGCATGTATCATGACATGCCTGACGATGAATATTTGAAACGAATGTTCCGCTATAGAATGGGTTATGAGCTAGATTTAGATAATCCGAAAACATTTAGTGAAAAGTTACAGTGGTTAAAGTTATATGATCGAAAACCGGAATATACTATGATGGCAGATAAATACGAGGTGAAAAAATTTGTTGCGAAGTGTATTGGTGACGAGTATATAATTCCAACATTGGGCATATGGAACCATTTTGACGAAATTGATTTTGATGCACTACCTAATCAGTTTGTTCTGAAATGTACACATGATTCACATGGTCTTTCTATTTGCAAAGATAAAACCAGGTGGAATAAACAGATGGCAAGAAAGAAATTAGAGGAAGGGCTTAAACAAAATTATTATTATAAGTTTCGTGAATGGCCTTATAAAAATATTAAGCCTCGTATTTTGGCTGAAAATTATATGGAAGATACGGAAACAAAAGAACTCAGGGATTATAAGTTTTTCTGTTTCAGCGGTCAGGCAAGGGCCATGTTTATTGCAAGCGGCAGGCAGGATAATACGACGGAAACAAAGTTTGATTTTTTTGACATGAATCGGAATCATCTTCCTTTTACTCAAGGACATCCAAACGCCAGGCCATATCCGGAACTGCCTGAAAATTTCGATATAATGCGGGAGCTTGCTGAAAAACTTTCCGAAGGAATCCCTCATATACGGGTTGATTTTTATGAGGTCAACAAGGTAGTATATTTTGGAGAACTTACTTTTTCACATTGGAGTGGATTAATGCCGTTTGATCCACCTGAATGGGATGATATTTTTGGAGAATGGATTACTTTACCGCTTAATTGATTATAAAAAGTGAAGGTTCAAATATGGAAAAAGCAATTGCAGGTATGAAAGAATTAGGGAATAGCTTATCAAATGCGCGAAGAAAACCATGGATAGATTTTCTTCGCGGTTTGGCTATGTTGCTTGTTATATGGGGACACATTGCCAAGACGGAGCGGATGTTTTACGTATTTACTGGTCCTTTTAAAATGCCGCTTTTTTTTGCTGTTACAGGTTATGTTTTCAACGTTGTGGGTGGGAATTGGGGAAGATTTTTAAAAAATCTTTGGCTGAAAATCATAATCCCCTGGATTGTACTTTCTTTAATATGGATTAAACCGATATATGCAATTATTACCAGCCATCCGGAAAAGGTTCCTGTTTATTTTTACGATTTTGTTTCGGGTAAAGTGCTTTGGTTCATGCCATGTATTGTTTTAGCTGAATGCATATACTTTTGTATTAGAAAATATTTTGCGCCAAGGCGGATTCAGTATATTGTATTAGCTTTGGTGTCCGTGCTGGGGATTGTGATGAGTAATATAGGTGTCGGGCGTTTCGCGATGATCGATGTTGCGTGCATTTCGCAAGCATTTATTCTGTTTGGGTACTGGTTTAAGAATAATGAAGTTACTATCCGTGATAAAATCGGGAATTCAAAACTTTTATTACTGTTTGGTGCTTATTTCGCTTTAGTTTTTATGAGTATCTTATTATTCCCTGGAAAATCTATTGATGTTCATAACAACCGTTACTATAGTTATTTTTTATGTGGTATCATGATTTTTATCAGTCTGTTGACATTGTTTGTGGCAGCGCCTAAAATTGCCCGCTACAGGAATAAACTTATAGGTTGGATAGTTTTTGTTGGGCAAAATACACTGGTTTTTTATATTATGCATTATGATGCGAGGTTTGTAATCAGGAAGATATTACAAAAAACAAATCTTCCTTTTGACAGCTTTATAGAATATTTTGTGGCCTTTGTATTTATTTGCTTAACAATGACCATAGCTTCCCTGATTATAAATACATGGCTTCCGTCTGCGGCAGGAAGAAAAAGTAATGCTTAATAGAATACAACTCTACGGATGGTACAAAAATCTTAATTTGTAATCCCTTTAACTTTTATAATACTCTTTATACCACTCGGCAAATTTTCGCAGTCCATCCCGAATGTTAATAGACGGTTTAAATCCATAATCATCTTCTAGCGCTTTGGCGTCTGCGTAAGTAACTGGCACATCGCCGGGCTGCATGCCAACCAATTCGCGATGGCCTTCAAAGTCATAATCAACAGGAAGTACTTTTGCTCGAACCAATTCCTCCTGCAGGGTGCGGATGTATTCCAATAGATTTTCCGGAGTACCGCCGCCAATGTTGTAAACAGCATAAGGAGGTAAAGGAAGTCCGTCTTCTCCAGTGTGCTTTTCCGGCGCTCCTTGCATCACCCGCAGTACGCCTTCTACAATGTCGTCGATGTAGGTGAAATCACGTTTGCAGTTGCCGTAGTTGAAGATTTGGATGGTTTTATCGGCAGCCAGTTTTTGCGTGGCAGAAAAGTAGAACATATCCGGGCGGCCTGCGGGACCGTACACGGTAAAGAAGCGAAGGCCCGTTGAGGGAATATTATACAGTTTGGAATAGCAATGAGCTAACAGCTCATTGCTTTTTTTTGTAGCGGCATAGAGGGAAACCGGATTATCTACCTTGTCATCAATGCTGAAAGGTACTTTTTTATTGCCGCCATACACGGAGCTGGAAGAAGCATACACCAAATGTTCTACGCCGATATTTCCACCGTCGTAGCTGTGCCGGCAGGCTTCCAGTATATTGTAAAAGCCTATGATGTTGCTTTCGATATAGGCATCCGGATGATCGATGGAATACCGCACGCCTGCCTGTGCTGCCAGATTGACTACGATAGCAGGATGATATGCTGCAAAAATTCTATTGATTAATGCCTTATCTGCCAAATTGCCTTTAATAAAGATGTGCTTTACAGAAGAGGTTTCGGCAGCCTTTTCAATCCGTTTCAACCGATATTCTTTCAGTTTCGGATCGTAATAGTTATTCATGCTGTCAAAACTGATAATCGTGCCGGCGCTCATTTCTTTTAACAGGCGCATTACTAAGTTTGCGCCGATAAAACCGGGGGAACCGGTAACAAGAATGGTTTTATTGTTAAGGTCTATATGAACTTTGCGCATGGTAAAAACTCCTGTCAGTAAATTTTAATAAATGCAAGTGTGATTCATTTCATTGTTTAATCACGGCGGAACAGGTCGCGTGTATAAACCTTTTCCTGCACATCGTCCAGCACGGTATTATAACGGTTCGCAATAATGCATCCGCACTGTTTCTTAAACGTTTCAATATCATTTACCACTACGCTGCCAAAGAACGTGGATCCGTCCTCCAGCGTTGGCTCATAGATAATGACAGTAGCGCCTTTGGCCTTGATCCGTTTCATGACACCCTGGATGGAAGACTGGCGGAAGTTATCAGAATTAGATTTCATAGTCAGGCGATAGACGCCCACCACAATAGTTTTCTGCTGATATTCTTTTTCTTTGGAATAGGAATCGCTGTTGCCGTAGGTTCCGGCAATTTCCAAAACTTTGTCGGCGATGTAATCTTTCCGGGTACGGTTGCTTTCCACGATGGCCTGAATCAGGTTTTCCGGTACGTCCTGATAGTTAGCCAGCAGTTGTTTGGTATCTTTTGGCAGGCAATAACCGCCGTAACCAAAGGAAGGGTTGTTGTAATAATCACCTACCCGCGGATCCAGACAGACCCCTTTGATGATAGCAGCAGTGTCCAAACCTTTCATTTCCGCATAGGTATCCAGTTCGTTGAAATAGGAAACACGCAGGGCCAGATAGGTGTTCACAAACAGCTTGGTGGCCTCCGCTTCAGTATAGCCCATAAATAAAGTTTCTATCGGCTTTTTAACAGCCCCTTGTTGCAGGAGCGATGCAAAGGTACGGGCCGCATTTTTCGTAGTTTCATCAGTACCTACAATAATGCGGCTGGGGTACAGATTGTCATACAGCGCTTTGGATTCCCGTAAAAATTCCGGGCTGAACAGGATGTTGTCCATCTGGAAAGTTTCCCGAATATGTTTGGTATAACCGACGGGAATCGTGGATTTGATTACGATAGCCGGTTTAATTGCGCGGTCTTTTGTGCTTTCCTGAATCAGTTTCAGTACGGCCTCTACCGCAGAACAGTCAAAGAAGTTCTTTTTTGGATCATAATTGGTTGGGGCTGCGATGATAATGAAATCGGCTTCTTTATAGGCGGCAATTCCATCTAACGTAGCTTTCAGGTTCAGCGCGCGTTTACCTTCTTTTGCTTCTGAAAGATATGTTTCAATATAGTCATCCTGAATTGGGGAAATATAGTTATTAAGCTTTTCGACTTTTTCCGGAATGATATCAACCGCGGTTACTTCGTTATGCTGCGCCAGCAGTACGGCCAGGGACAAACCGACGTATCCCGTACCGGCAACTGCGATTTTAAAGCTTCGAACAGGAGCGGGAATAAAAGATTCATTATTTGCAGTTAGCGCTGATAGTCTGGCAGGTAGTTCCTCCGGTTCGATAAACATGGTTTCCGGTTCAAATTGTAATACGTCTGCTAATGCCTGCAACTGGTCAATGGAAGGCGTATAGTCCTGTGATTCCAGCTTACTTAGCATGGAACGGTTCATACCCGTTCTTTCGGCTACCTGTGCCTGGGTCAGTTCCAGGGCTTTACGTTTGGTCACTATGGTTTCGGAAAGAAGCTGTAAAGATAGTTTCTTCATAAAGTAGTTCCTCCTGCTGAAACAGCAACTAATAAATGGTTTTGTTCTTCAAGGAAACAAAAACAATGTATATGTGCGTTGCTTTAAATAACATTCTCTCATTTTGTCAATTTGAAAAGAATGCACAAGCATTATAGCATTGGAAACATATGTAGTCAACTATAGGATAATAATTTATGTGATATTATAAACTAGATTAAAAAAGCGTTTACACTATGTTTGATTTTTTAAATAACAAAAAAGAAAAAGAACCAAAGAAATATGAGCGGAACTTTTTCTGGAAGTTACGATATTGTGACGAATTTTAGCGGAAATGTCCTGATAGTAAGAAAACACTCTTTTCAAATTTAGTAAAATGTTATAAAATATACATTAATACATAAGTACATATCTTATTTCGGTGATATATTCATGGCAAAAGAAAAGCAAGTTTATTCACAAAAACAAAATAGAGCCGGCGAAAGAATAACTGTTTCGGGGCGGTATGCTTATATCCTTGTACCGCTGTTTTTGTTGTTAGTGGATTACGGCGCCGTTGTTTGCGCAGAAGAACTGTCGTATGTGCTGCGGAATTTGCTTGTACCAACCGGCGGCAAGTTAGTCATTTCGCATTTTACCTTTTTTGTTTCAACACCTGTCCTCTACATATTATTTTTGAATGCCTCTGAACTGTATACACGTAAGATGCAGTTCTGGCGTATCATTGAAAGAATATTCAGGGCAAACGCGTACGCGATTGTGTCAGTGGTTGTGTTATTGTATATTACCCATATTGCGGGAACAACGTCGCGTCTTTATGTAGGTCTGTTGGGGATCTTTGGGTTTATCTTCATCGTGCTGTTCCGTTTTATCCTCAATAAACTGCTGAACAAACTGCATATGCTGGAGGAACCGGTATTGTTGATAGGTGCCGGTCTGACAGCGTCCATCATTCTCAAACATATGAAGGGAGACAGCGGACTGAATTACCGCTTTATTGGGTATTTGGAGGATTATGAGCCGAACCCTGAAGTCGCGGCGCAGATTCCTCGGCTTGGGGGATTTGCGGATGCGGCTTCTGTCATTAAACGAACCGGTGTAAAAAACATAATGGTAATGGCGCCGGGGCTGAAACAGGAACAAATCCAGGACATCATTTATAACTTACAGCCCCTGGTCGCGAATATAAGCTTTGTGCCGGATATGGGAACCGTGCCCCTTTCCAATTTGAGCTTCGAAAGCCTGGTAGACGGGCATATGGTGATGTTCCGTACGTTGAATAACCTGAAAAACCGGGGAAACCGACTTTTGAAGTTCGTATTTGACTGGACGCTGACCTTAGTTGGAACTGTTTTGATATCACCTGTGCTGATAGCCATCGGGATATGGATTTACCGGGATTCCCCCGGTCCTATTATCTTTAAACACCGGCGCATCGGGAAAGACGGGAAAGAATTTGACTGTTATAAATTCCGCAGCATGTGCGTGGACGCGGATGTAAGATTAAAAGAACTGCTGGAAACGGATCCGGAAGCCCGGGCCGAATGGGAAAAAGATTTTAAACTGAAAAACGATCCGCGGATTACCAAAAGCGGCGCTTTCCTGCGCAAGACCAGCCTGGACGAACTGCCACAGATTTTTAACGTGCTGAAAGGAGAAATGAGCCTGGTAGGACCCCGGCCTATTATCCGGGACGAAATACCACGGTACGGAAAGTACATTGACGATTACTACATGGTGCGCCCGGGCATTACCGGTATGTGGCAGACCAGCGGGCGCAGCGACATTGATTACGACGAACGGGTGCAGATGGACACTTGGTATGTGCGGAACTGGAGCATCTGGTTTGATATTGTATTGCTTTGGAGAACGTTCAGCGTGGTGTTGAACAAGAAAGGCGCGTATTGAAGACATAAGCATCAACAAGATAATTAGTATAGATAATAGTCAGGTATTGGTTTATGAATAAAATTGCTGCCGTTGTTGTAACTTACAATCGACTTGAACTATTGAAGCAATGTGTAGAGTCGCTGAAAAAGCAAACCGTTCCCTGTGATATTTTACTGGTAAATAATAACTCTACGGATACAACTGAAGAATGGGCAACGAGTATTTCAGAGGAAAACGATAAAATCAAGTATCGAAATACCGGAGCCAACATTGGCGGCGCCGGCGGTTTTAATTTTGGCATGCGGTGGGCGGTGGAAGCCGGATACGAATTTGTCTGGCTGATGGACGATGATTGCCTGCCGTATGAAGATTCATTGCAGGAATTATTGAATACTCATGAAAAGCTAAATGGAAAGTATGGTTGGCTTTCCAGTGCTGTGCTATGGAAAGATGGCACGGCCTGTATGATGAACCGGCAAAAACTGGAAGAAAATTTCTATGAACAGATGGAATTGATACAGTTTGGTTTGGTACGGGCTAAACAGGCTACTTTTGTATCCCTGTTTTTGCGAGCGGAGACAATAAAACAGGTTGGATTGCCAATCAAAGAATTCTTCATCTGGGGCGATGATGTTGAATACACACGAAGGATTGCCGTACGGTGTAAGATGCCCAGTTTTCTTGCAGGGAAGAGCCAAGTGCTGCATATGATGGGCAGTAATTCCGGAAGCAACATTGCCACGGATGGAAAAGAACGACTTGAAAGATACAATTATGCCTTTCGTAACGAAAATTATCTATACCGAAAAGAAGGAATAAAAGGCATTCTTTATTATGTTGCAAAATGTGGTTGGAATATCATAAAAATATTACGATTTGCCAAAGACAGCAGATTTCTGCGTTGCTATATTATTTTAAAAAATATGGTCATAGGTTTGTTCTTTAATCCTGATGTTGAAAAGATTTAGGAACAATATGAGAGTTTAGAAGCATTTGAGGAACCCGTTTAGAGTGGCGGGTGGGATGCATTTTGGCTTGAATTTCTGGAAAACATAAATATGAGAGAACTTCAAATCAACTTGCTCTGAGTGTTTAACGATTACAGGATATAGTTGACATTTTTATTGATAAATACATTTAGTGAGGTTTATACAAATAAAATGAATCTTAAGTTTGCTGCTTTTGCTGATACACCATTTCAAGTATTGAATATCTTGAATTTTGTTTACCATAATGTTGAAGGTTGCTGCTATAACTGTGATTTATACATTTATAAAAATTTTTCCGGATACGAATTGATGATAGATAAAATAAGGAATAGCAGATTGTTTTCAAACGTAATAGAATGTCATTTACCAATAAACAAAAATGAGAACAAGTTAGAACATTCGGTAAGGCGATTATATGAGATATTTAATCCTAGAAAATGCATAAAAGAGTGGACTGATAACAATTATAAGGAAGAGTATTATGACATAATTTTAATTCCTGCTCCATTGCCGTTTACAGTTGCTTTATGTGAAATCAACCCTAAAGCAAGAGTCTGGTTTTATGAAGATGGTGCTGTTAACTATTATGGCGATGTTTTGAATGTCTTTGGGTCGCATAAGAAAAAACTTTTGAAATTTGTTTTTAACAAGGGACCAGAAAAGATTGTGCCTGACAGAATGTACGTTAATAACGTATCCATGTCCAAAACAACAAGAGGCTGTTCAATTTATCCCTTACCTAAGTTAGAAAGCAAAGAAAAAGAATTCTTTTCTTTGCTTTATGATGTGTTCGGTTATGTTGGCAATGATATGAGAAAAAAAGCAATATTTCTTTCGCAACCGATGGAAATAATGGGTTGCACTAAACAAGAGATTTTGCTCTATAATTCTATTTTGAAAGAACTGTTGCCGTATAAAGACAAACTTGGGGTAAAGTTACATCCAAAAGAACGTGAGAATAGGTATTTTACTTTTGATTTAATAAAAACAGGTGTTTTTTGGGAACTGCTGTGTGCAACAGAAATAGCAGAGGATAATTTATTGATTGGGGTCTTTTCTACAGCACAACTAACTCCCAAACTTTTATATGACAAAGAGCCGTATCTATTATTTACATATAAACTCGTCGGGTTTGGAATGAATGCAAAGAATAAAGAGTTGGATAAATTTGTTGATGAGTTTAAATCCTCGTACAGGAATCCTAATAAGGTTATAAATGTAAGCTCTGTGGTAGAATATAAAGAAGCTTTGCACGATTATTTCTTTAATAATTTTAGGTAAAAGAAATATGCTGAATTTGAATTCGATAAGTACACATAATAATTGTTTATTAATAAGTATACTGAAAAGGTGACTTTGTTTATATTCCAGAAACTATTTTGGAGTTATATAAAATTATTGGTTTGTAAGTCAAACTTAGGTTGATATGTGATGCTGATTAAACAACTTTTTAACGATAACAATCGCAAATGTTTAGTGTATGCATTGCTGCTTGTTTTTTTGCAGTTTTTGCTGTGTCAAGTTTCCTACTTTACTAATGTGAATAATATACTGTTATTTACATTTATTGTTTTTGGAATAGGATTAATCGTTAAAAAACCATATTTTTTAATTCGCTATATGATGTTTTTCTTTGGATTGACTGGAAATATACTTGGTGTATATGTCCTTGAACAGAGTAAGCTATATCTGACAGAATTAAACGTTGATAGTGCATATGCGGGATCGTTTCCGCTTCTTGTGACTGCATGGTCTATATTTTTAATCGTTTTATTGATTTTAGATATGCTTTTTCCGGTTAACCCAAAGTGTAATAATATGGAATTTGGACTTATGTTTAAGGACTTTCACATTAATTGTTTTGCATTGTTACAGTATTTTATGTTATTGCTTGTAACGCTTTTATGGTTCCATCTTTGGCAAAATCCTTTTTATTTAGAACATATGGACAGATTTGCGTATCAGCTTAAGTATGTAACAGGTGGTTACAAACGTATTTTTGCTTGGTGTCTGTATTGTGTTCCGGTGATATGCTATATGGCAATAAAAGAGCATTCTAAAATTGCTGTTTTAGATTTAGTGCTTTACGTGGCTTTGTTGTTTTGGACAGGTGAAAAGTTTGGTGGATTTTTTAACATTGCTCTCAATATAGGCTTGATTTATAGTATCTATGGAGAAGGTTATTCAAGTGAAGACGTTAGAAATATTTTAGTTAAATTTATGATAGTTTTTGTTGTTCTTTTGAGTATCGTTTTTATTCATCGAGGGCTTAATTATAAAAGCAGTATTACTGGAGAATTAGCGTATTTCAAACAAAGAATTGCACAACAGGGGCAATTATGGTGGCGTACATATAATATAGATAAAAACAATGATATGAGGTTTTATGAGTTAGATTCGGAAATAAATACATTCTTCGAAACTAATGATCTCAATGAAAAATCATATAATCATGCTATATATAAAATTATGCGTTTCACAACGCCACTTGATATGTTTTGGAGAAAAATTGATAGTGGAAGCCGGTATTCTACTTCCACTTTTGCATCGTTCTACTACTATTTTAAAGAAATAGGCGTTATAGCATATTCTATAATTGGTGCAATTATTTTTTGGATTTTCCATCGTATGTTTATATATTCCATTAAGAATTCTTATTTAGCTGAAACTTTGATTAGTGCAAAATTGTTAACTGTGTGTTATCTTTCTTTTTCTCAATCAGAATTTAATTTTTTGTTTTCAATAAGAACTTTTATCTATGTAGTTATTTTTTTACTGATATGTGCAGTAAGATACAAATGGCATAGTACTTCGGTGCAAATGGTTTGCGAATAAAAGCGAGGGGGTTACAATATGAACGATATGTCTACTAAAAAGCTGGATTTGTTTGATTTTGCATTGTATGTCTGGCAAAACAAATTTAAGGTTATTTCTTGCGTGTGTGTTTGTTTAGCAATTTGTGGTGGTTATTTAAAATTCACTTCAAAAACAGAATATAAAACGGAACTAAAATTGCGTTTGCCACAGTACCTTGAGATGAAAGATTATCAAACAGCATTGGAAGTTGCAAATGGTGAGATTAACAAAGAGGTTTCAGAGGAATTAAGTATAGGAAAAAATGATATATCAATTAATCCGGAATGGATCAAGGATACTTCGGTTATTAGGATAATATTCAAAGGAAGTAGTGCTGAAAATGTAAAGAAATATGGTGATTTATATCAAACAAAAATTGTTAGTTCATTGTCAAAAGTTATTAATGAAAAACTTATTCGTGATTGGCAACTAAATAATTCCAGAGGGGGAGGGCAATTGATGAATTATGATGATGCAATAAAATATATTCAACTTAGGCAGGTGCATGTAATAAAAAAGGTTGATTTTCCCGAAAAGGGTGTTACGCAAACTGGAAAACTAAAAAAATTATTTTTATCAGCAGTTTTGGGATTTGGGATTGGGATTGGTTATGTGTTTTTGAAATTTATTACAAAAGAAATAGCATGATGCTATCTTAAAAATATCAAAATATAATTTAAGTGAAATGGAGATTTGACATGCTAAATAACAAAACGATTTTAGTTACCGGCGGTACAGGTTCATTTGGTCATCATTTTGTGGAGTATGTTTTAAAACATTATAAACCAAAAAAGATTATCATCTACTCCCGTGATGAGTTCAAACAGTTTAACATGCAGAATGCTTACAAAGAGCATGCAGATGTGTTACGCTTCTTTATTGGTGACGTACGGGATAAGGAAAGGCTGTATCGGGCGCTAAACGGTGTTGATTATGTGATTCATGCGGCGGCTCTCAAACAGGTTCCAGCTTGTGAGTACAACCCTATTGAAGCGATTAAGACCAATATCAATGGCGCCTGCAATGTGATAGATGCATGCTTGGACAGAGGCGTTGAGAAAGTTGTCGCACTGAGCACGGATAAATCCGTATCTCCTATCAACTTGTATGGCTCTACGAAAATGGTTTCAGATAAGTTGTTTGCGGCGGCAAATGCGTATTCCGGTGCAGATGGTACGAAATTCGCAGTCGTCCGCTATGGTAATGTTGCCGGCAGTCGCGGTTCTGTAATTCCGTTCTTCCAGAACATTATTGATAATGGCGGCAACAAACTGCCTATTACTGATTATCGTATGACCCGGTTCTGGATTAATTTGGAACAGGGAGTGGAGCTGGTAATCAAAGCGTTAGAAGAATCTCATGGTGGCGAAACTTTCATTTCCAAAATTCCATCCTTTAAGATTACGGATTTAGCACAGGCTATGTTGCCCGGTTGCGAGATGCCGGAAGTGGGTATCCGCGAAGGGGAAAAACTGCATGAAGTAATGGTTCCGGCAGAAGATTCCATGCGCACTTATGAATATGACAAGCATTACATTATTTATCCTAACTATAACTGGTGGAATAATGATCATATCGTTCCCGGTGGAAAACTGGTGGAACCCGGGTTTATCTACAGTTCTGGTACGAACAAGGAATGGTTAAGTGTGGAAGAGATTCAGGCAAAACTGTTGACTGATCTTGACAAACATGAATAACTTGATAGGAACGAGGGGGATAGCGAATATGGAAGAATTAGCAATTAACGGTGGCACACCGGTACGTGATAAAAAGCTGTATTATGGACATCAATGCATTGACGACGATGATATTAAGGCTGTAGTAGAAGTTTTGAAAGGCGACTATCTTACCTGTGGTCCTAAAATTGCAGAAATTGAAGCTTGTTTATGCAAAGTTACCCATGCAAAGCATGCTGTAGTGGTGAGCAATGGTACTGCCGCTTTACATATTGCTTGTATGGCTGCCGGTGTCGGCCCTGGGGATGAAGTAATTACCACGCCTATTACCTTTGCGGCTTCTGCCAACTGTGCTGTGTATTGTGGCGCAACACCGGTATTTGCAGATATCAATCCGGAAACCTACAATATTAATCCGGATAGCATTCGTGCGCATATTACACCTAAAACGAAAGCAGTAGTAGCGGTTGACTTTACCGGTCAGGCTGTTGAGATTGAAAAGATCCGCGCCATCTGCGATGAATATCATCTGGTATTTATTGAAGATGCGGCGCACTCCATTGGTACAACTTATAATGGAGAGCCGGTGGGCTCTTTGGCAGATATGACCTGCTTCAGTTTTCATCCTGTCAAAACAGTAACCAGCGGTGAAGGCGGCGCTGTAACGACAAACAACAAAGAATTCTATGAAAAACTAGTTCTGGCCCATGCTCATGGTATTACGCATGAGGCTGGACAGATGGAAGAAAAAGATATTGAAGGTCCCTGGTATTATGAAATGATTGCGGAAGGTTATAACTACCGCATGACTGATTTTCAGGCTGCATTGCTTATGAGCCAGTTAAACAAACTGGAAAAATTCAGTAATCGCAGGAAAGATATTGTGGCAAAATATGATGCTGCATTCTCCAAATTGCCGCAGATTTTTGTACAGAAAACCATTCCGCAGTCGGATACAACGCGTCATCTGTATATTATCCAGTTAAAGCTGGACAAACTTAACTGCACCCGCCGTCAGTTCTTCGATGCTATGGCAGCAGAAAATGTACAGTGCCAGGTGCATTATGTACCGGTGTACTGGTTCCCATTCTATCAGCATAAAGGTTATAAAAAAGGCCTTTGCCCCAAGGCGGAAGAAATGTATAAAGGCATCATGAGTATACCGTTATACCCTGCGTTAACAGATCGGGATGTGGATGATGTAATCCATGCGGTAACGAAAATTGTGGATTATTACAAAAAGTAGTTTTAAAAGGAAAAACTGCACATCATTGTTGAACAGAAACAATGACTATGCGTAATGACACAACTTAGGAGCACTGGAAATTGAAAAAATTAGCTATTATAACAGCTCGCGGCGGATCAAAACGCATACCTCACAAAAACATAAAAACCTTTTGCGGTAAGCCGATTATTGCTTATTCGATTCAGGCAGCGCTGGAAAGCAAGCTGTTTGATGAAGTGATGGTTTCAACTGACGACGAAATGATTGCATCTATTGCAAAAGATTATGGCGCCAGTGTGCCTTTTATGCGCAGTGCGGAGAATGCCAATGACTTTGCAACAACACGTGATGTGTTGGATGAGGTGATGAAAACATATAAAGGGCAAGGGATAACTTTTGACTATATGTGTTGCATCTATCCAACAGCACCATTTGTAACTGCAAAGAAATTGAAAGAAGCATTTGCACTGTTGCGTTCTGCAAAAACAGAACAGGTAGTGCCTGTAGTTAAGTTTTCCTTTCCGCCACAGCGTTGTTATGTAATTGATGCAGAGAATAATCTTCGGTACAAATGGCCGGAAAACCAGCCGAAACGTTCTCAGGACTTGGAACCGTTTTACCATGATGCAGGGCAATTTTATTTTTATGATGCCAATGTTTTTTATCAACAAAAGAATACTGTGGAATTGATAACGAAAGCATTAGTATTGCCTGATTTGGAAGTGCAGGACATTGATAACGAAGAAGATTGGGCCATTGCGGAAATGAAGTATCAGCTTATGGCAAAAAAGGAAGAACTATGATAGTTGCAATACGGGTTGATGCTTCCAGCCAAATTGGCAGCGGGCATGTTATGCGTTGCCTTTCGTTAGCGGCCAAACTACAAAAAGAACATGATGCACAAGTGTGCTTTATTATGCGTCAGCTTGCGGGAAATCTGTTTTCGTTAGTGAAGGATAAAGGGTATTCTGTTTTATCGCTTCCAGCAGAACAGACAGAACAGAAATTAGCAGGCTATGAAAAATGGCTTACTGTGCCGTTAGAATTGGATGCAAAGGAAACTATTGATAAACTGGAAGCAATTGGTCCAGTCGATTTGCTGGTTGTTGACAGTTATGCTATTGATGTGACATGGGAGAATACAGTTCGGCCATATGTCAAAAAGATTATGGTGATAGATGACTTGGCAAACCGCAGGCATAACTGTGATTTATTGCTGGACCAGAATCTGTATGAAGATATGCATACGCGCTATAATCACCTTGTTCCTTCACATTGTCAGTTGTACCTAGGACCCAAGTATGCATTGCTTCGGGATGAATTTTATAAAGCACGAAAAACGATCCGTCAACGAAACGGGACTATTCAAAACATTGTAGTGTTTTATGGCGGAGTAGACGCAACCAATGAAACAATGAAAGCACTGCGCGCGTTGGAAAAGATTCGTAATGCAGATTCTGTAACTGTGAATGTGATAGTAGGCGCCAATAATTTGTGTAAAGATGAAATAGAAAAGTGTTGTATGAGGCATTCGAATTGGCATTATTATTGCCAGGTCAGCAACATGGCGATGTTTATGAATGAAGCAGACCTTATGCTCGGCGCCGGTGGTTCCACAACATGGGAACGCTGCTTTTTGCGGTTGCCTGCTTTGGTAACGGCTGTAGCTGAGAATCAGATAGAAAGTTGTAAGTATCTTGAAAAGTGCGGGATTATTGAGTATTTAGGTGTTTTCAACGAATTGGAAGAGAAACAAATCGTTCATGCAATTGATGCGTTTGATCAATGCACTTTCAATCGTTTTATAAATGCAGTGAATGAAATCTATCAGGGTGATAAAAATGAAATTGATTTCAGATAATTATAGTATTCGCGGTATAAGGGAAGAGGATTTAAAAATGCTTCTTTCCTGGCGGAATTCAGATCGGATTCGAAACGTTATGTTAACAGACCATGAAATTACATGGGAGGAACATTATAATTGGTTTAAACGAAATGAACAGAATTATCCGCCCCGTAATCTGATTTTTGAATATAAAGGGATGCCGATTGGTTACATTGGTTATACGGATTATGATGAAGATCATAAAACATGTTCGCCTGGTTGTTACTTGGGAGATGCAGCGGTTATCCCAATTGATGCTGGTTTCGTTCTGTTTGTTACTACGATAGATTATGCTTTTAAAATTTTGGACATGAAAGTACTTCGTACTGAAGTATTTAAAAACAATAAGAGAGTTGTAAAACTTGATAAAATACTAGGTTATCGGATTACAAATATAAATAAAGTTAGTAAAAATGGTAACCTCGAAGAAACATATACTATGGAATTACTCCACTCCGAGTGGGACGTGAATATATACGGGGGGGGGTATAAATAGAGAACGAAAAAGTAGATTTATATATGAGGTACTGGCGGCATGAAGACAGTACCTGTGTTAAAAACTGCAAGGCTTACCATGCGTGGCATTGCTGAAGAAGATACTAATGCAATTGTTGTAATGCGTTCTAATCCGGATGTGTATCGGTTCTTTGTTTCACCACATCAGATTACAGAAGAGGAGCATTTAAATTGGTATAGAAATAGTTATCTGTTCAATAAGAATCGAATAGATTGGATTGCTTTTGATACTACAAACAATTTGATTGGTGTGTTTGGAGTGAAGCGTGAGAATGAAAATTCTTTAGAAGCAGAAATAAGTTATATCCTTGCACCGGAACAATATGGAAAAGGGTTTGCTGCTGAAGCAATTAATCGGTTAATGCAATTTTGCAAAGAGGAGTGGAATTGTACTTCTGTCATTGCAGAAATTCATAATGATAATATGGATTCCATTCGCTTTGCAGAAAGACTCGGATTTGTTGAAGAAAAACCAAAGTTTATTATTTTTAGAAAAGAAATATAAATTTAAAAATCATTCTCTTCGGAGGGAAATATAAATGGATGGAAAAGTTTTTTTAAATAAATTTCAGGAAGAAGTATTGGACACAGAATCTGAAATTAACATGGATACTCAGTTGAGTGATATTGAAGAGTGGGATTCTTTAAGCGTAGTTAGCTTTATAGCAATGGCAAAAGCTGTATGTGGGAAGACGGTGGAACGCCAGGCTATTGTGAATGCAAAGACGGTTTCGGATTTATTTGAATTGGTGAAATAAGGTATATAAAGGAATATTAGCGTGAACAAGGTTGTATTCGACTTTACTGATTGCAAATATGTTGTGACCGGCGCTACATCCGGCATGGGAAAAGAAGTTACCCTTGAATTAGCAGCTGCCGGTGCAATCGTGTTGGCTGTTGGACGTAATGCTATTGCCTTGAAAGAATTACAGGAGAAGTTTCCGGCAAATATTTTCCCTGCCCAGCTAGACGTTTGTGATAGTAACACATTGGAAGATGCTATTAAAATTTTTGTTTCGGAACATGGAAAATTGCATGGTGCTGTTCATGCTGCAGGAATTTCTGAAATCACACCTATTAAGAGTTACGATGAAGAAACAGCTCGCAAGATTATGGATATCAGTTTTTGGGCAGGCATGAAATTATTGAGCTTGGTCACCAAGGTAAAGTATGGAGAATCTGGAACTTCAACAGTTTTCTTCTCTTCTGTCTGTGCCTATTCCCATGAAAGAGGGATGTTTGCTTATGCAGCTACAAAGGCAGCGATAGATAGCGGGATCTGCTCTGCAGCGAAAGAGATTTGCCAGAAGAAGCATCGCGTAAACAGTGTAGTTCCCGGCTGGGTGAAGACTCCAATGCTGGAGCAGGCCGGCAAATTGGCTGATACAGAAGCTTTTTTTGAGCAACATCCATTAGGAGCTGGTACTTCACAGGATGTTTGTGGTATGATTTTGTTTTTGCTCTCTGAACGGGCTGCATGGATTACGGGCAGTAACATTGTAGTAGATGGTGGTTATTTAGCATAATTGTTGGGCAACTTAAGATATGTTGAATAATGTATTAAAAGAAGAATGCTTTTAATCTTAATTACGGTAGTTAAGTTAGGAGAATATTTTTGAAAGCATACATTACAAAAATGGCATATTATTTGCCGGAACCAGTAGAAGAAAATGAAGCGGGACGGCTTCGTAAGAAAACCGGAATTGACAGGCGGCATATCTGCCCAGCTGATATGACAGCATCAGATATGGCAGTCTTTGCGGCTGAAAAAATTTTCACTGAAGGCGTAGCACGAAGCGCAATTGATTTACTATTATATTGCACGCAGAGCCCGGACTATCCGTTGCCAACCACTTCCTGCATTTTGCAGGACAGATTGGGATTGCCGAAACATTGCGGTGCCCTGGACTATGATTTAGGCTGTTCCGGTTTTGTCTATGGCTTGGGACTGGCAAAAGGCCTGATTGAATCCGGCCAGGCAAAGAATGTTCTGTTGCTTACATCGGAAACCTATACGAAATATATCCATCCGGAAGACCATGCGGTACGGCCATTGTTTGGTGACGCAGCAACGGCAACATTGGTTTCTGCGCAAGATACTGACATAGAAGGAATTTTTGGCTTTGTTTATGGTACGGACGGCAGCGGGGCCGATAAGCTGATCGTCCCGGTAGGCGGTATGCGTCACCGCTATCAGGATACGAAGGTTGAAACAACAACGGATCAATACGGAAACACGCGAACCAATCAAAACCTGTACATGGACGGCGGCGCTATCATGGACTTTGCATTGGAAGTGGTTCCGAAAACGGTAGAACAGATTTTAGCGAAAACTTCGTTAACTAAAGAAGAAATAGATTATTACGTGTTCCATCAGGCAAATAAATTTATGCTGAAAAGCCTGCAGGTGCTTTGCGGGTTAACAGACAGGCCTTTTTGGAATGATTGCGCGGAATATGGAAATACGGTTTCCAGTTCTATCTCTGTTGCGTTAGTGGATATGATGAAAGAGATCCATAAGCGTGGAGATGGGCAAGAGTTGAAGCGTGTGATGCTTGTAGGATTTGGCGTAGGCCTGTCTTGGGGCGGATGCGTGGTGGATTTGAGGAGGACTTGTAATTGACAAACTGTCCTTGTTATAAGATATTTTGACGTATGGAATTATTACAACTAACTTTGATATAAGGATTTGATATACAGCCTTTAATTATTAGGTAGGTGTTTTAAATGCCCGCAGATTTGTTAGAAAAGAGTTCATTTTTGACAAGACGTAAATATGAAGAAAAAAGCGATGATATACGTAATCCATTTCAGCATGACAGAGATCGTATTATTCATTCGCGTGCATTTAGACGGTTAATGCATAAAACACAAATTTTTAATGCAAATAAAGGCGATCATTTTAGAAACCGTCTCACGCATACATTAGAAGTATCACAGATTGCAAGATCTATCGGAAAAAGATTAAATTTACATGATGAACTTATTGAGGCTATTGCTTTAGGTCATGACTTAGGCCATACTCCATTTGGGCATGTTGGTGAACGTACACTAAATGAAATATTAAAGGATGGAATTAAAGATTCTTTTGATGGAGTCGGAGAAAATTTTAAACATAATTTTCAATCATTAAGAGTAGTTGACAGTTTGGAGACCCGGTATGGTGAACATAAAGGATTAAATCTGACGTTAGCAACGCGCGAAGGCATGCTAAAACATACGAAAACAAAAGAGATTAATTATGGACTGGCAATTGATTTAGAGAATATTGATGTAGAAAAACCGTCATTTACTTTAGAAGGACAGGTGGTGGCGATAGCTGATGAGATTGCACAGTATACACATGATTTAGAGGATGGGTTGCGCGGTAAGGTTATATCAACAGAAGAATTAAAAGAAGTATCTTTAATTAAAAAATATGTTTTCGAACAATTTGGCGATTCAGATCGTTCAAAAATTCTGGAAAACGGAAGATTACAAAGTTTGGTAGGTGTTCTTATTGATGATGTTGTACAATCTTCAGAAAAATTAATCGAAACTTATCATAAAGAGAATGGAGTACCAAATTTTTCTTCTAAAACAGATGTATACCACAAATGTTGTATCGTTTTTTCAGAAGCAATGAAAGAATTAACAGATGATTTAGATGAGAAAAAGAAAAAGTTGATTATCACATCTCAAGAAATAAGTAAATCTGATGCAAAAGCAGAACTTTTTATTCAACGAATTTATAGAGCCTACTATAAACATCCCAGACAATTGCCTAACTACATATTAGAACGTTATTTTAGTCAAAAAGGAAGAACTTTGGATCGAGGGGATTTGAAAGAGGCTGAATTACAACATGATAATGTGTTCCATCGTATCATATGTGACCACATTTCCGGTATGACAGACCAGTACGCGGCTAGAGAATATTTAGAATTGTATCACCCAGAGTTTTATTAAAATATGTGTTTTTCTTGTAAGCATTTTGGGCAGAAGGGTTGTGCAGTGGATTTTAGGGATAAGAATTAAGGCGAATAGATTATGGTTACTTGCTATATATGCGGCTGTGAACTGACTAAAGATAATGCATCAGAAGAGCATATTTTCCTCAATGCAATTGGCGGAAGGTTAAAATCTAAAAGACTATTGTGCAAACAATGCAATTCTGATTTTGGAAATGATATAGATGAAGAAATGGCAAAACAGTTTAATTGTTTTGCTAACATGCTGAACATAAAGCGTGACAGGGGAGAACCACAAGCTTTTGATGTAATTGATAGTATTGATGGAACTGTTTACAGTTATGAGCCAGGTGGCATCCCTGTTATGAAGGTGCCAATAATAGATAAAAAGGATGCGGAGAAACAAATACATTATACGATAATAACGCCGAACATAAAAGAAGGACGCAAGGTTCTTAAAGGGCTTAAACGCAAGTATCCTGAAATTGATGTCGAAAAAGCGTTACAAAAGGCAGTGACCCAAAGGTCGTACATAGACCATGCGGTTAAGATTCCCATTCAGTTAGGCAGTCCTGAAGTTTTTAGATCGCTGTGCAAGACCGCAATCAATTTTTATATGCTTAATTGTGACGATTCAAAGAATATAAAACATTTGATACCCTATATAAAGGGTGAAATTGATGTGAAATGCGTTGCGCCTTTTTATAAGGAACAACATATAGCCAAGAAAGATTCAGAAATATTGCATAGTATTATTTTAAAAGGCGATGCGAATGAGAAGATTTTATTTGCGTATATTGAAATATTTGACTTTTACAAGGTCGTTATTTTGCTAAATGCAGATTACCAAGGCAAAGATTTTGAATCAAGTTACTTTTATAATGTTTTAACTTGTAAGGAAGTCAAACCATCCTACCAACTAAATATTGCAAGGTCTGATATCGAGACGGCAATGAATAGTACGATGCCATTTGAAAAAATGTTGTGCCATTTGCGTATGTTTATGGATAAAGCGTTAGAAAAGCAGGATTCTGAACAACGAAGCAGGTTGTTAGATACTGCCGTAAGTAATGTATTAAAAGCATTTCCAGATAAAAAAGTATTTGATAGAGAGTTTTGTGAAGCTTTGGTAAATGAAATTATGAAACAAATAACGCCTTGGCTATTACATACTATTAAGAAGTAATTTAAGAAAATGGTTTTTTCTAAAAATCTTTGAAATTGCAACTATATTAAATAAGGATGTCAGTCTTGTAGGAGGAATAATCCAAAAATTAAAATTGTTGGATTGTGTTGGGGAAATGAGTTTAGCAGAAGTTATAGATATCAATAGAAACTATAAAGAATTTGAGTTAAAAGAAAATGCCCATCCTTCGTTGATAAAAAGGACGGAAGATGTTTTTTATGTTGAGCCAAGGTATTCAAGTATAAAAATAGTTAAAGATGCTAAGTTTGTACTTTTCTCTGCACCAGGAGCAAGCGGGAAAAGTACCTTAGCTGAGTTTATTGCATATAAAACGCGATCGCTTTATTGGAATTTAGCAAGAATTCGGTTAGGTGAAAACAGTTTAACCGGTACATTGTGGGATGGCTTGTTAAACAGCGAAATGGAAACTTTTTTTCAGGCACTTACGAATGGTGAAGCACTGTTTATTTTAGACGCTTTTGATGAAGCGGAGATTATTTCAGGGCAGGAAAACATTAAGTTTTTGTTAAATGATTTAAATATACGCAGGCAGGAAATAATGCAAACATACTTCTATTTGCAAGAACTGAAAGTGCTAGATTTATTGCAAAATTTTTTGAAGTAAATCATATCTGCTATAATCATTATGAAATTGGTTTTTTTGATGAGGAAAGTGCAAAAAAATTTGTCTTACTTAAACATAAAAGGGTTGGCGCAATTTCTAAAACGATAAAAGATTGTGTTGAAGAACAGTTTGTTAAAATTAAAGAACTTTTGAATAATAATGATAAACTTATAGAATCATTTTTAGGTTATGCACCTGTACTTGAGGCTTTGGCTAAGGCATTGGATGACCAAAATAATACTATTAAGTTATTAGCAACGTTGAAGGCAAACCCTAACGTTACAACTAATATAGTTTCTACAATACTAAAAGATTTATTGACTAGAGAACAAGAAAAATTAAATAACGCATTTGAACAATGGTTACATTCGAACTATCCAGACTTTAAATTTTATGGCAAACTGTATTCGATTGATGAACAGTGTGTAAGGTTGTTGGAATATATAATGAATGGAAGATTTGAAGAAGAGAGTTTTTTTGAAATGCCAGCCTTACCCTCTGAAATTGAATCCGAATATGTCGAAAAGTTAAAATTCTTTTTAATGAACCATCCTTTTTTACAAAACAGCTTGTCAAAAAACTGCGATTTTACAGGACCAGCTTTTCGTGATTATGTTCTAGCTAGAGTTTTTGCTGATGTGCTTTACTCTGATTTAGCATATTCATACCCTTTAAATCTTATTCTTGAATCGCATTTTCCATCACAAATGTTATTCGATTTTTATCTTGATTTTTCAAAAGATATTAGCGGAAAACTTTTTCCGTACATTTACGAAGCTTTTAAAGCAAAGGAAAGTAACGAAAGCACAGCATATATACGGATTGAAAATGAAGACCCTAAGGAAGATGACAAGGATCATGTTCGATTTATATTGCAATTTGAAAAGCAAGGAAAAAATAGCTCAATAGAATGGGAAGCGAGATTAATTGATGATAATCCATTACTGGTGCGCAGATTATCTAACACTTTAATTAGTTTAGATAAAGAGGTAATAATTGGCGAGAACGTAGATGAAGCCAAATTGTTGAATTCGGTTATACAAGCAAGAAGAATTACATTACAAGCAAAAGAAATTATTTTAGAGGCCAGGGCTCCAGGAGTTATTTTTCTTGAATCTGAAGAAGATGTCTTTTCAAAATGTGATCAAGCCACAAAATTCAGAATTTTAGCTGATAAAGCAGATTTAATAGGGATAAATTTCCCTAATATTGATTCGTTTTACAACCTGCGGAGCTATAGAGTAGATGATAAAAATATAAGCATAGGAGATGAATGTAAAAATTTAAGGTTTTTTATTTATCGCATATTACAGGCTATGAGAAAACATAAAAAAGATACTATGGCAAAAGATATTGAATTTATTGTTAATCGGATTGTTGGCAACAATAAACAGAGAATGAAGTACTGTAATTTTATGTTAGAAAAGCATATCATATATATTGATCCTGAAGAACCACACTTATATAAATTGGATGCAGATAAGTTGGCTGAATATGACTTAAATTGGGTGGAAGTTGGCAAGATGGATAGCAGTAAGTTTAAAAGATTATATGATGACTTTTGTACGTGGTCAGCAGATAACTAATAAAAATGCTGATTGTGTTATGTGACCAAAGAGAATTGTTGTTGCTTGAGTGGATTTCCTAAAAAGGCAGTATGTATGTTTGGCTCTAACACAATGCCAAGTCATTCATTGTGAATTAAAATTGTGAAACAGAAAAGGAAGATAAAAAATGTTCAAACCTAATAAACCTTTTATTATTGCAGAAATGTCCGGTAACCATAATCAGTCATTAAACCGTGCATTGACGATTGTTGACGCAGCTGCCAAGGCAGGGGTGGATGCTGTCAAAATACAAACTTATACGGCGGATACGATGACGCTGGATATCAATGAAAGAGAGTTTTTTATTGCAGATAAAAACAGTCTTTGGAAAGGCGAATCGCTGTACAGCTTATATCAAAAAGCCTATACGCCATGGGAATGGCATGAGGCTATTTTTAAACGCTGTGAAGAGTGGGGAATCATTGGATTCAGTACACCGTTTGATTTTACGGCGGTTGATTTTTTGGAAGAATTGCATGTTCCCTGTTATAAAATTGCATCCTTTGAGAATGTTGATCTGCCTCTGATTAGAAAGGTTGCGAAGACCGGCAAACCGATTATTGCATCTACAGGCATGACTACAGTGGCGGAAATAGATGACCTGGTTACCACTGCAAGAAACAACGGATGCAATGACCTGACTCTTTTGAAATGTACCAGCAGTTATCCGGCCACGCCGGAAGGGACCAATTTAATGACCATTCCGCATATGAAAGAGTTGTTCCATTGCAGGGTTGGTCTGTCTGATCACACGTTGGGCATTGGCGCAGCTGTGGCTAGCATTGCATTGGGTGGAACCGTAATAGAAAAGCATTTCACGTTATCCAGAGCAGAGGGCGGCGTGGATTCAGTATTTTCGTTAGAGCCGGATGAAATGGCTTTGTTAGTGAGGGAATGCAATACAGCATGGCAAGCGTTAGGTCATATTAGCTATGAAGTTGCAGAACAGGAAAAGAAATCGCTTCAATTCAGAAGAAGCTTGTATATTGTGGAAGATTTGAAAAAGGGCGATATTTTAACTGAAAAGAATGTAAGAAGCATCCGTCCGGGTTTGGGATTAAGCCCCAAATATTATGATGTGGTATTAGGTAAACGGGTCAAGTGCGATGTAAAGCGCGGAACCGGATTAAGTTGGGATGTAATTGAGTAAGAATATTTTTTAACAGAGCATATGATATTTTTTATATGCTCTGTTTATTAAATAAAGGAAAAAACTTCATATAAGGGGTTTTTATGAAATCACAAAATAAAAATGCTATCTTCAATATACTGGGTCCGATTATTTTAAATGGCATCAGTTTTTTTACTATGCCTTTTTTTACCCGTATGTTAGGACCGGAACAGTATGGTATTGCATCTGTATATAAAACTTGGGTAGGTATTTTTACTATCATAATGGGGTTGCAAGTTCAGGGGAGTATAGGAGCTGCAGTAATCACATTTCCTGAAAAAACCATAAAAAAGTTTCAATCTACCATTCTTTTGTTTGGATTGTTTTTTTCCATCGCTTGTTTTTTATTTGGCTGTGTTTTATCAGATGTTCTGGTGCAGTATTTGCTATTACCGAAGAATGTGTTGGCCGTTATGGGACTGCATTCTATGAGTATGTTTGTAATTAGTTTTGCTGTTCTGGCTTTCATTTTTTTTAAGAAGTCCAAATATAGTTTTACAGTGAATGTATCAGTGGCTGTAATTGACGCGCTATTAAGTATCTATTTGATCATGAAGGTATTTAATGCCGATCAATTGTATTTAGGGCGGATTTATGGTTCGGCATTTCCTGCTATTTTTGTTGCACTCATTTTAATCTTTTATTTTCTTAAGATGGGGCAATTTACTTTTGATTTATCATATGTAAAGTTTTGCCTTCCGATTTGTGTGCCACTGATTTTTCATGGCTTATCACATATTGTATTAGGGCAAAGCGACCGGATTATGTTACAGCATATGATGGGGAATGCAGATGCAGGCGTTTACAGTTTTATGATTGTGTTTACCAGCGTGTTGGTTGCAGTGTGGAATGCACTGAACAATACTTGGGTGCCGTATTATTATGATGATCTGAAAAATAATCAAATAGCAGTCATTGAACAGAAAACAAAAAACTATATCCGGATGTTCAGTATCATTGTAATTATTTTTTCATTATGGGCCACAGAAGTTATTAAACTTTTTTCGCCACCATCATTCTGGCATTCAATTAGGTTATTGCCGGTATTTGCTTTAAGTAATTATTTTACTTTTTTATATAGTTTTCCGGTTAATTTTCAGTTTTTTCATAAAACAACATACTCGGTTGCAACGGGTACAGTGTTAGCTGCGCTTAGCAATATAGGCTTGAATTACCTATTAATTCCAAAATATGGAATTATGGGAGCTGCTATAGCTACATTGGCAGCACACGTTCTTTTATTTGTTTTTCATGAGCTGATTGCAGATAAATTAATTAAAGGAAAATATCATTATAATTTAAAGACGTTTTTGCCTGGGTTGATTATCACAATGCTGGCCATGGTTATGGGGGCTGTTTTAGAGCCTTATATGGTCGTAAGGTGGGGAATAGGGATAGTTTTATCTGGTTACTTTCTTTTAGATTTATATAAGAGAAGAGGTCTGTTTTGAAATCATAGGATTACCGCTTTTTTAATAAAATGTTTTGGGTATTATGAAATGAAGTATTCATCTGAGAGGGATTTAAAAAAACAACAAAAGACAGAAAAAGAGGTATTGTTTATATTGGCGTTCATGTTGGTTTCAATAATAATACCAGGGACATATTTTGATACGGTAACCGACAATGGCATGACATTAGTAGGGTTCATAAAATGCCACATTTCCTTGTTTCTTGTAATAGTTTCACTGCTCATGACAGTATGCTATACAACAATCCGCTTTATTTATAAGAAGATTGACCAGTTTAATGAATGCAATTGCAGTGACTCTTTTAAGCAAATGAAAACAATGCCCGTCTATTGGTTTATTATTTTTATTTGTTGGATTCCTTACTTGATTGTCTGTGCTCCAGCATCGTCTGTAGGATGGGATTATAACTGGCAATTGTTGCAAGGCACAGGGGTTGTTCCATTTTCCAATCATCATCCTGTTTTAGGCAGTCTGATATACGGATTTCTGTATAAGACAGGATTTATCATTAATGGTGCTTATGGAGGTTTGTTTTTCACAGGATTCTTTCAAGTTGCACTTATGAGTTTTGCAATGGCTTATGGGATTTCAACAGTAAGAAGAATGGGTGCACCTAAGAAGGTGGTTTGGTGTTTGATTATTTTTACATGCATCTGCCCGGTATTTGCAGGACATGCTGTTTGGTTGATTAAGGATTCAATTTACGCATCTCTTATCGTAATTCTTCTGTCTCTTTGCCTCAACTATAGTTTGGCCAGGAATAAAGCATCTTATCCGTTTCTGATAGGTATTGTCGGCTTTTTGGTAACTATGTATCGGAGTGAAGGAATAGTAATTGTTTTACTGCTTTACCTAGCGTTAATATTTTGTTTCATTCAGGAAAACACAAAAAAGTCGCTGTGTAGAATCATAGTATCCTTTGTTTCGGTATTAGTTCTATTTATGTCCTTTAAGATTGGGATTCGCGCGTCAGGTATTCCGTCTGGATCTATCGTAAGAGAGAGCACGACAATATTTTCGGCACAGATTATGCACTGCTTGAAAAAGCACCCATCAGATATCAGTGAATGGGAGAAAATAGTTCTTCAGAAAGCATATAGCGACCTTAAAAAAGCAATTTTGAATTATAATGAAATTGATCGTGATCGCGTAAAAACTGTAGATATGGGTTTTAGTCAGACTATGGGTTATATGAAAGCGTGGCTTCAGATTGGGGTCAGGCATAAAGGAGATTATATTGATTCTTTTCTTAGAGGAACTAATGGCTATTGGTGGTTGTTTAAAAGTCCAAATTTAATACCACATACAACTCCTTTGTATGCACCGGAAGGTGATTTTGCGAACATACACAGAAGAGATACAAAAGTAATGAACAATTACTGGTTGAAAAACACTTATGAATCATACGGTTTGACTACAGATAAGACGATTGGAGAACTCGTTCTAGAGAATAATCCAGACTTGGAAGGCATTTTTTACGTAAAATCTTCTTTTCCGCAAGCAAGATATTATTTGAATAGATTTTTAAGTAAGTGGAAAAAGCTGCCTTTGTTGCAGTTTATCTTTGTACCGGGATTCTATTATTTGATTTCATTACTCTCCATGGGATATTTGTTTATAAGAAAACGGACTGTATTTTGGCAGTGCATGCCAATTATGGTAATTGTGATAATCAATTGTCTCTCGCCTATAAATGGATATATGCGTTATTTTTTGCCTGTTGCACTATCTTCGCTATTGATGATAGGGTTGTGTTTCACAGGAAAAGGAAATACAGTTCATTGACATCTGAAAGAGGCACTAAAGACTACCACTCTATAATTCAAGGAGTTGATATATTGTGGCGGAAAAAGTTTTATCCGTTGTAATACCTTGTTATAACGAAGAAAAAAACATTGAGAAAATAGTCAGACGCGTACTGGCTTCACCAATTAAAATCAAAGAGATTATTATAGTTGATGACTGTTCTACAGACGGCACGCCTGATATTTTAGCTGCTAAAATTAAGCCGTTGGTCAGTAAAATAATTTACCACAAAATCAATGGCGGCAAGGGAGCGGCACTTAAAACGGGGTTCCAGGCGGCTACGGGTGATGTTGTTATTATTCAGGATGCGGACCAGGAATATGATCCCATGGAATATGAAAGGATTGCTACTCCGATTTTTGAAGACAGGGCCGATGTTGTGTATGGTTCGCGCTTTAAAGAGGGGACACGTAAAGGATACATGGCTAATAAGTTAGCTAATTGGTTTTTAACAAAACTGTCCAATCTGTTTACAGGGCTTGACTGTACTGACATGGAAACCTGTTATAAGGCGTTTAAACGAGAAATCATTCAGTCCATTGATATCCAGGAGAAGCGCTTCGGCTTTGAGCCGGAAATTACTGCAAAAATTGCTGCAAAAAAAGTCAGATTTAAGGAGGTGCCCATTTCGTACAACCCAAGGACTAGTGAAGAAGGCAAGAAGATAGGCTGCCGGGACGGCTTCAGAGCGATGTACTGTATTTGGAGATATAGATAATGAAAGTTTCTATTATTGGCACCGGGTATGTAGGATTGGTTACCGGAACCTGCCTGGCTGATTATGGTAATGACGTGTATTGTGTGGATGTGGATGCAGACAAGATAGAAAATTTAAAAAAAGGTATCATTTCAATTTACGAACCGGGCCTGAATGTTATGGTACAGAATAATTATGAAGCCGGGCGCTTAAAATTCACTACGGATATTCAGGAAGCACTGATTAATTCCAATATCTGCTTTATTGCTGTGGGTACGCCGATGGGAGAAGACAGCAATGTCGACCTGCAATACATTTTGGCGGTTGCCGAAAGCATTGGTAATTACATGGCGCATCATATGTATGTGGTAGATAAGTCTACGGTTTCTGTGGGAACAGCGGAGAGGGTGCGTCGAGTTATACAGAAACAACTGAATTTGCGTAAAAAAGACCTGACGTTTGACGTCATTTCCAATCCGGAGTTCCAGAAAGAAGGCGTAGCGGTTACGGATTGCTCCCACCCTGACCGTATCATAATTGGCGCGGATAGTATTAAGGCGGCTGGCGTTATGAAGGAACTGTATTTGCCGTTTGTACGTAACACTGAAAATATAATTTTTATGGATATTCCCAGCGCGGAGATGACAAAATATGCGGCAAACGCTATGCTGGCTACGAAAATTTCTTTTATGAATGAAATTGCAAATATCTGTGAACGCGTGGGGGCTGATGTCAACAAGGTCCGGCGAGGCATCGGCAGCGATACCCGTATCGGCTACCACTTTATTTACCCGGGTTGCGGCTACGGCGGCAGTTGTTTCCCGAAGGATGTGGAAGCATTAATAAAAACCAGTAAGAAATTTGGCTATGAGCCAAGTATTTTGCCTGCTGTGGAAAAAGTTAATCAGAATCAGAAACTGGTTATACCCGCTAAGATTATGAAGCGCTTTGGCGATAATTTAGAGGGTAAGACTTTCTGTATATGGGGGTTGGCTTTTAAACCGGATACAGACGATATGCGTGAAGCTCCTTCCGTGTTGATCATTAATGAATTGGTTAAGCATGGTGCCACAATCAGAGCCTATGATCCTAAGGCAGTGGAACAGGCTCAAACCTGTTATTTGAAGGACATTGATGCAATTGAGTACTGCAAGACCAAATATGATGCCTTGCTCGGTTGTGATGCGCTGGTTCTGGTAACGGAATGGAAGGAGTTCAGGGCGCCTGATTTTATGGAGATCAAGATGCGCCTGAACAATGCTATTATCTTTGACGGGCGGAATCAGTACGATAAGCATAAATTGAAGGATATGGGGTTTGAGTATTATCAGATTGGTGTTGGCAGATAAACTACAGGCATAAAGGAAGTATATTATATGCAACGGGTATTGGTAACGGGTGGTGCCGGTTTTTTAGGCTCTCATTTATGTGATAAACTGATTGCTACAGGTCACGACGTATTGTGTGTTGATAACCTGTTTACGGGAAGTAAAGAGAATATCAGGCATCAGTTGGGTCATCCGCATTTTGAATTTATGCGCCATGATATTATGGAACCGCTGTTTGTGGAGGTTGACCAGATTTATAACCTGGCTTGCCCTGCCAGCCCGCCGCATTATCAGTTCGGTCCAATTAAGACCGCAAAAACATGTTTTTTAGGTGCTCTTAATATGCTGGGGCTTGCTAAACGGTGCAAGGCTCGTATCCTGCAAGCTAGCACATCGGAAGTTTATGGCGATCCTGCAGTACACCCGCAACCTGAGACGTATCGTGGTAACGTGAATCCGATTGGTATCCGTTCCTGCTATGATGAAGGCAAGCGGGTTGCCGAGACTTTATTCTTTGATTATCATCGGCAGCATAATGTGGATATACGAGTCATTCGCATTTTCAACACGTACGGACCCCGTATGAATCCGGGTGACGGGCGTGTTGTATCTAACTTTATCATGCAGGCTCTGCACGACGATGATATTACAGTATATGGGGATGGAAGGCAGACAAGAAGCTTTTGTTATGTAGACGATCTGATTGACGGGATGTACAGAATGATGAGTACAGAGGACTTTACTGGCCCGGTTAATTTAGGAAATCCGGGTGAATTTACAATGCTTGAGTTGGCGGAGAAGGTTATTTCAAAAATAAAGTCCAAATCAAAAATAACGTTTAAACCATTGCCTGCTGATGACCCGACACAAAGAAAACCGGTCATTACGCTTGCGAAAGAAAAACTTGGATGGGAGCCGTCTGTAGCATTGGATGATGGGTTAGAAAGAACGATTGCATATTTTAGAGGGCTGTAATGTTTGTCGACCATGTTATGGATATAAGTAAAGAAAAAAACAAGGCTTTAACATTATATATCGTTTTAATAATTATTTGTATTTTGTATAGGGGCTTCCTTGTGATTCATTATGGATCACAATTCGTGGATAATGATCAGGCACTAATGTGGAATGGAGCAGCAGCATTTGCACATTTTATGTTTCCTGAACCCTGCTTTTGGGGACAGTCTTATGGAAGTATGTTTGAGTCAGCAGTTGCAGTACCATTATTGTGGGCAAGAATTCCGATTCATTGGGCAATGCCAATATCCGCGACGATAGTCGGCTTTATTCCGTATCTGTTTATTTCAATGTTACTGTATAGGAAAGACAGAAAACCGTATGCGTTTTCAGTTCTTTTCCTATACTTAATAATGGGTTGGAAGTGGGATATTTTAACAACAATCCCCAGAAGCTTTATAAGTGGCATACCATTTGCAACATTAGGGGTTATTTTATTAAATAATGTTGATTCAGATACAAAAGCCTTTTGCGGTGTATTCCTTATTTGCCTGGGGATTATACAAACTACAACGGCTCTGCTTGTAGCGGGAATGGGAGTGTTGTTTTATTTATGGAATATCCGTAAGAATCACAGCAGATTACCTGCTATTACTTTGGGATGTGGAACAGGAGCTCTTGTATTTCTTTTCATAAAAAATTTTTATGTGATTAATCATGAGTTCTCCCTGCATCCGGCTCCCCGGATTAACCTGTCCTTATCTGTACTATTCAAAAACCTTAAAAACCTCAGTACGATTTGTTCGGACTTTATTTTTGTCGAAACAGGTACAGTAGTCATCATAGCGTTCCTTGTACTCCTGTTGGCTGTTGCTCTTACCAAACGTCGGCTTACTTTTATAATGCTTGTAGCGGATGTCCTGGGAATGATGGTATTATTCAGCCTGTCGAAATCAATGCATTATGTCAACGATTCGGTATTATTTGCACAAACCAGAATGTTCCTTTGTTGGAGTTATTCATGGCCTCTTATTATTTACTTTGATTCAGAACAGTACGGATGTGAATGGGTGAAAAGGGTTAATAAACGTGAGATAGTTGCAATGGTTGGGATGGTGCTGGTCGTGTTTATATTATTGGGAAAAGGAATAACAATCGACTCAAATATTAAAAATCCAAAAAGTAGTTTGAATAATTCACCTACAGTTGGTTTATATAAGACATCACAGATTATCAAAGCAGTAAAAGATATTAATTTCTATGCTGAGCAACAGGGGGCGGATGTTATAGTTACGAAAACTGACTGTAGGGGAGGCTCTTATGCTGGATTATCTTATGCTATAGATGCATTACATTTCAAAAAATACATTGTTTATAATATCATCTATGACAGAAGAACATGGAATTATCAATATCTTAAGAATATTCAGCCTCATAGATGTGTTTTTGTTGATTATTACGGTGATTCGTGTAATTATGACACCGTTGATATTTCAAATAAATCTGTAGTACAGTATATTGCAGAAAAATATAAAATTTATCGAAACCCTTATCTTAAACGATAGTAAGGAGATCAGCGATGAAAAGTCAAGCAGATTTTCAGAAAAATAATAAGAAATTTTTACTTGATTTAATAAAGGGAGACCTAGAGCAAGCTTCATGGCTGATGCTTCCTAAAAGAGATATTGAAAATGGAAAAAATCATATAGCAAGTCTAACTATTAAGGGTTATATGTTCTGGAAAGGAACAATATTATGTCAAAAATAGCGATTTTAATTCCCTGCTATAATGAGTCATTGACCATTGAAAACGTGGTTAAAGATTATAGAAAGGTTTTACCTGAAGCTGCAATTTATGTTTACGATAATAACTCAACTGATCATACGGACGAAATTGCGAGAAATGCCGGTGCAATCGTTCGGTATGAATACCGGCAGGGTAAAGGAAATGTGATTCGTTCCATGTTCCGTGATATAGAAGCGGACTGTTACCTGATGCTTGACGGAGATAATACATATCCGGCAGAAAACGCAAAAGAAATGTGCGATTTAGTATTACAGGGGAAAGCTGATATGGTAATTGGTGATCGTCTGTCTTCTACGTATTTTGAAGAAAATAAAAGACCGTTTCATAACTTTGGTAATGAACTTGTCCGGCGTGCGATTAATGTGCTATGGCATCCTAAAAAACAGATTCTGGATGTAATGACCGGTTACAGGGCATTCAGTCCCATGTTTGTAAAAAGTTTTCCAATCTTGTCCAAAGGGTTTGAAATTGAAACAGAGATGACGATTCATGCGCTGGATAAAAATTTGTTGATTCAGAGCATGCCGGTGCAGTATCGTGATCGGCCTGCGGGGAGTGAAAGCAAGCTGAATACATATACGGACGGAATAAAAGTATTACTTACGATATTCAATCTGTACCGCGATTATCAGCCGCTGAAGTTTTTTGGAAGTCTCGCTTTGATGTTGGCGGTGGTTTCGCTGGTGTTATTTGTGCCTGTGTTTACGGAATTTTTAAAAACCGGTCTTGTGCCACGTTTTCCAACATTGATTGTTAGTACTGTAATGATGCTGGCTGCCTTTTTATCGTTAGTATGTGGTTTGATTTTGGATACAAATGCCAAAAACAGTCGCAAAAATTTTGAAGTTCAGATGAATATGATAAAGATGATATTGAAAAATAAAAAGTAATTATGTGAGGGGGTGGAAGTCATTTTTACTAAGATAAGGAACTATGTTAATGTAATTAAAGCTGCCTTAGCAATAGACGATTGGAAGGAAATGCAAAAGTATACGCTTATATTATCGGCGATTTATTTAGTTGGGTTTTATCCTATGCTAAGGGCTAATGTCTATTATAAAGATGACATGGATAGGGCTGTGAGTGGCGGACAAGGCTGGTCCTATTATAGTAGATGGATAACCATGAAGCTTTCCTCTTTAATTCATGCAGGATTACCGCTTACGGATGTTTCACCACTTACGCAAATCTTGGCAATTCTTTTCATCGGACTTGCCGGGGTTGTGATCATTTTTGTATTTTGTGATAAACAAAAAATTACCATATGGCATCTTTTGGCAGTAGTGCCAATGACTTTTTCACCATATTTTTTGGAGTGTATTTCGTATAAATATGATGCACCCTATATGGCATTATCTGTTTTAGCAAGTGTATTTCCTTTTGTTTATGTGGAGAAAAGCAATTTTACATTTGTTACAATATCGTTTTTAGGTGTTTTGACAATGTGCTGTACCTATCAATCTAGTTCTGGAATATATGCGCTAGTGGCTGTTTTTTATTGGTTTCATAAATGGATTAAAGGGTGCGCCCTTAGTTATGTTTTAAAAAAGTTAGGTGTGTCATTCGTCGTCTTTGCTTCCGCCTTATCCTTTTATAAGGTTTTTCTTTTAACTCCGCTGAAAGCTGGTTATGTAGACCCAAATGTTAGTGAGTCTGTTAAAATATTGTCTGTTTTTACTAAAAACGTTTCGACGTATTTTTCCCTTTTAAAGTCAGACAATATTATTTATTGGCAAGTTCTTGTATTAATGCTGGTTATTGCTTATGTTAGCAGTTTAACTATAAGTAGCGCCCGAAATAAAGTTTTAACCATTATTATAGGAATTTTGCTGGTCGCAGTGTCAAGCATCGCATCTTATGGGGTGTTCTTGATTTTGAACAGGCCGCTTTTTGAACCTCGGGGGATGTATGGTATAGGTGTTCTTCTTGCTATAATTTCTGTAAATGCCATTGGTTTGGTAGATAATAACTTCCCTGCGAAAGTTTTATGTTTTGCATTTAGTTGGTGCTTATTTATATTTGTTTGCACGTATGGCAATGCGCTCTTCCAACAACAGCATTATCAAAATTTACGTACGGCTCTTCTGTTACAAGATTTAAATCATATTCCTTTAAAAAAACCTCCTCAAGCACTGCAAATTCAAGGCAGTATTGGATATGCTCCGGTTGTACAATTAATGATGAAAAAATACCCTGTTCTGAAACGACTGATTGTGCCTTTGGGAGAGATGTATGGCTCAGAGTATTATATTTACTATCATTTAAATTTATCGGGATTTAAAATGACTTTCAAAAGGCAACAAGATTTCAAAAAGCTTGAACTTAAACCCATAATTCAAACTCGCTATCACACTATTAAATCGAATGATAAGTGCGTTTTAGTTGTTTTACATTAAGTTAGATTTTTAGAAGGTTCATCAAAAGATATAAGAGAAACTTTGGAATGCTGTTCAATTGATAAATACGTTTTCTTCTTTGGCGAGCAGGGAATTACTCAGTTTTGTAATGGCAGGATATTAGAGGAAAACAACTTTTTCTATTCCAGAAGTGATCGTATGCGTTATATTGAAAAAAAGATATTTCACAAATAAAAGAGGTCATGGATAATTATGAACGGCAATTTGTTACCCAACAGGTCAATTATATGTGCTTTTTTGCAGATAATTCTACGCTCAATCGAATTGATCCCAATTTGATTCGGCGTAATATTTTAAAAAACAGACCGGAACATTATATGAGGGATCAGTTGTGCCAGTATTTAACAGATCATATGAGGTATACTTTTACTATTGAACCTGAGTTGGGACAAACAAAACGTGAGTTAGATATATATTTTGATGTCAGTGGTGAATTGTACTTTATTGAAATTAAGTGGATTGGTGTATCAATTAATGAATCTGGAACAGGTCTTTCAACCACTTATACGGATAGTAGGGCGCGTGAAGGGGTTACGCAGTCATTGGAATATATTGAAGAATTATTAAACACGTCGGAGAAGAGTTTAAGGCATGGTTATCTTGTTGTTTATGACGCGCGTGATAGCAAAACAAACATAGATTTCAACAACTATATTTTTGTAGAAGCAAGATTACGACCTTACTTAGATTATTTCAGTGTACTCAAGATAGTATCATTAGAAAAACGGCATCCTGCATAATGTTGTAAAACTATAATCTGATGGTTGTTGCAGCCCGGCGCTAACAATACTAAATACTAATAATTTGGGAAAGGAAATTTCTTATGTACAACTATTTGATCGTTGGATCCGGCCTTTATGGTGCGGTGATGGCGCAGCAGTTGCACGCCGCGGGGAAAAAGGTTTTGGTCATTGATAAGCGTCCCAATATTGCTGGGAACGTGTACACGGAAAATGTGGATGGCATTCAGGTACATAAGTATGGCGCTCATATCTTCCATACCAATGATAAAAAGGTCTGGGACTACCTGCAGGCTTTTACGGTATTCAACCGTTTCACTAACAGTCCGGTGGCGAATTACAAGGGGGAATTATATTCCCTGCCTTTCAACATGTACACCTTTAATAAAATGTGGGGTGTGGTGACGCCGGAAGAAGCGGCGGCCAAGATTGCCGAACAGCGGAAAGAGATTACCGGTGTGCCTCGCAATCTGGAAGAGCAGGCTATTTCCCTGGTGGGCCGGGATATTTTTGAGAAGCTGATCAAAGGATACACGGAAAAACAGTGGGGCCGGGACTGCAAGGATCTGCCGGCGTTCATCATCCGGCGGCTGCCGGTGCGTTATACGTTTGATAACAATTATTTTAATGCCTTGTACCAGGGTATTCCCGTTGGCGGTTACACGAAAATGGTGGCTAAGATGCTGGAAGGGGTGGAGGTGCGCCTGAATGAAGATTATTTGGCTGACAAAGCCAAATGGGATGCGCTGGCGGAAAAGGTAATTTATACTGGTCCCATTGATGCGTACTTCCATTATAAACTGGGGTATCTGGAATACCGTTCCGTGCGTTTCGAAACGGAACTGCTGGACAGGTCCAATTATCAGGGCAATGCGGCGGTGAACTATACAGATCGGGAAACGCCCTGGACTCGCATCATCGAACACAAATGGTTTGAGTTTGGCAAAGACGAGGCGGGGAACGATCTGCCCAAGACAGTGATCAGCCGGGAGTACAGTTCCGAGTGGAAACCCGGAGATGAACCCTACTACCCGGTGAACGACGAACGAAACAGTACGTTGTACGCCTCCTACAAGGCGCTGGCGGACAAAGAAGACAAGGTGATTTTCGGCGGCCGCCTGGGCGAGTACAAGTATTATGACATGGACCAGGTGATTGCGGCGGCGTTGGAGAGAGCGGAAGGGTTGGGGTGAAGAAAGGATTTTCAGTTCTTATAACGATTATGGAATATAAAATTCAGTTATTATTATTTTTTATCTTCCATAAGAAAATAACCGTAGATATTTTGCAGTAGAGTTTTTATAGTTTTTACAGTAATCCACGTTGCAAGATGAATGACTCATGGATAGAGACCGGCTTGTTGCCAGTCTCTAGGGAAAATAATTAAGACGTTATTCGGCCAAACTATATCTTTGTTTCATATCGTTGAACATATTAAAGCTGACATGATTGTCCTTCTGTAATCTGCCTACAACAATACCTGTATCTATAGTAACTTTCTTTGCAAAAGCAACAATAGATTCATGGGTAAATTGTTTCCGGTCTGTAAACGCGGTAAAATCACTTTCGGGGATTAATACATCACGGGCAAAGGTATCGGCAGCCTTTTCGTCCTCCTCGTTTAGCTCTTCGGGCTTATTAATATGTCCAAGAAGAATATGACCCAGTTCGTGGAACAGGCTGAACCAAAATTTATCGGCATCTTTTCCTCTTACGGTAAGCCCGATTACTATTTTGTTCATATCATAGAAAGTTGCTCCGTGTAAAAAGGAACCGCCAATATGAGGTAAAAATACAAGTGCAATACCACATTCAGATAGTATTTGCTGTAATTTTTTGCAAAAAACCTCAGGCGCCATTAATGTCATTTTGCGGATTTCAGACAAAGCAGACTTTAACTTTCTTAAATTAATAGGTGAAACAGTTATAGTACGGGCTTCTAATTTTGCTTTCTGTGCCCATGCTAATAATGCATAATCCGCTTTTTCAGATATTCCTAAACGGCGGCAGGCAATATGTGCAAGTTTGGTTTCATTCAACAAGTCTAAATGGTAAACTTCAAAAAATTTACGTAAGTGAATAACTTTTTCGTTTATATTCCGTGTCATTGGAACCCAGCCATTTACCGCCATTTCGTGGTAGGGCATTTTTTTTGCGATGTTCATATCGGCTTCCAGTGAATTTTCTTCTGCGACCTTTATCAGCTTTTCACGGTAAATGGCTTCTAAATTATTCCAAAAGCGAGCTGACAAGCCTAAAACCATTTCCAAGCGAAATGCGGTTTCCTGTGTCAGTTGTACATCTCCGTTGATAAGGTGACTGATGTGCTTTTCGGACATTGCCATTCGTTGCGCAAACTCCTTCTGACTCATCCCCCTCATTGCCAACTGTTCTTTAATGGTTGCGCCAGGCGGAGTCGCAATAAACGTTTTGCTCTTTTTCATTTCCAAACATAATCACTTTCTGTTTAATTAACCTTTGAGGTTAATTAAATTATAGCGTTTTTATCTTACTTAGTCAATGTGAAATAGGAAAAGCAAGATGTAAAGTCCTTGCTTTAAGTTTTAATCAAACTCCTTTTTCCTTCTGCTTAAGCTGATAAACTTCGTACAATCCTCCTTAAAGAACAGCGTCACTCTGCCCGTAGGGCCGTTGCGGTGTTTGGCTACGATCAGTTCCGTAATGTGGCTCGGGGTGTCTTCGGCTCCTTTATAATAGTCTTCCCGGTACAGGAACATGACGATGTCCGCGTCCTGTTCCAGAGAGCCGGATTCCCGCAGGTCACTGAGCATGGGCTGTTTGCTCTGGCGCAGTTCCGCGCTGCGGCTTAACTGGCTGAGGGCCAGCACCGGTACCTGCAGTTCCCGGGCCAAGGCTTTTAATCCCCGGCTGATTTCCGTCACTTCCTGCTGCCGGTTGTCGTTGGCTTTGCGGCTGCGGCTCCCCTGCATCAGCTGTAGGTAGTCGATGACGATAAAGTCCAGTCCCCCTTCTGCCTGCAGACGCCGGGCTCGGCTCCGCAGGTCCAGGATGGAAAGGCCCGGGGTGTCGTCAATAAAGATGTTGGCTTCATCCAATTTGGCGGCGGCTTCCCACAGCCGGTTCCATTGGGCCAGGGAGTTGTCCGGTGCACTGCTGTTGTGTGAATCGTGGTTGATGTGAGGTTCCCCATTGTCCAGTTGGGGGCAGGCGGAGTGATTTTCGGTGCCGAACCTTGCTGCTAACGTTTTCAAATCGGTGTCTGCTTCGGTACAGAGCATCCGCTGTACCAGCTGGTCACCGCTCATTTCCAGACTGAAGAAGGCCACTCGTTTGGGGGCCTCTTTTTCTTTTGCGCCCCGCAGGGCTACGTTCTGTGCAATGTTTAAGGCCAGAGCTGTTGATAGTGTCAATAGTTTTGCGCAAATTTTAAAATCCCCTTGTAGTGGTTGAATTCAATCTATATACTCATATGATTCATCTGCGATTTCGTTCAGATGATCCATATTCATATAATTCTTGCACCCCCAGCGGCTGTTTGCCACATAACGAAGTCTGGCACAGACTAGCATCAAGGCGCTTGCTCCATCGGGAAATGCGCCTATGGCCTTCGTCCGTCGTTTAATC
>JAEEGH010001571.1_pt1 | contig 65047 bp, 48 predicted proteins | sample 9134181 | NCBI WGS metagenome assembly JAEEGH01 (sample SAMN16246544, study PRJNA631951) | gut metagenome | biome: gut microbiome; feature: rumen; material: DP-attached | host: Bos | place: Iran: Karaj | collected 2018-10
AAGGCCGCCGCCGAGCCTCAAGAGTCCCAGGGAGTCCAAGAAGTTCAGGAAGTTCAGGAAGTTCAGGAAGTTCAGGAAGTTCAGGAAGTTCAGGAAGTTCAGGAAGTTCAGGAAGTTCAGGAAGTTCAAGAAGTTCAGGAAGTTCAAGAAGTTCAGGATAATCAGGAAGTCCAAGAAAAACAGGAAGTCCAAGAAGCTGAGGAAGCCCTGGGCAACCAAGAAACTCAGGAAGTCCAGTAAAAGCGATCGCAGAAGCGTTTTTTTGTATTTTTTTGCTTTTTTTCAAAAAATAAACGAAATTCTCAATAAAAATGTCTATCTTATATATGGAACGCCACAGCAAAGGCAGGCCGCCTCTTAATTCTTAGAATCAGGAGGCTCGCGGAACATGACAAGTTATGAAATTGTGATGCTTGCAATCGCAGTTCTTTCTTTAATTGTAAACGCGGTCGCTCTCTTCCACACCTTGAAAGAATAGCGAAAAAATAAAGCCTGCCGACCCATTGGAAGTCTCGACAGGCTTTTAACAAGCAAAAAGAGGCGGCCGCCGTTGTGGCGTTCCACTCTTATGTTTAAACTATAGCGCCATTTTCCATATATGTCAACAAAAAACTTTACCTTGCCAATTCCAAGTAGATTTGGTCGGCGAGGCCAAAGCCCGCCTGCTTTGTAAGGCTTGTGGTGTACTCGTCGTAGAGCATGTCCTGGTACATGGACTTGGCGAACGAGTCAGTCGTTGAAGAATGGACGGTCTTTCTCATAGAGTCAACCATCATCTTTACAAAGAAGGATTCAAGCTCCATAGACTTTTCGTAGAGCTTTGAGGTTTTGTCTATTTTTTTGCCGCTGGAACGGATGGCTCCGTTTACGGCCGCGCCTTGGGGAGCGGCTTTTTTGTCGGCGGCGCTAGTGAACGTTTTGTCAAAGCCGGTCTTAAAGTCGCCGTTCAATCTTCCTTCGGGAATCACTTGCTCGGAAGAAATGTGGGAATAGTCGGGATTGTTCGCAAGCCCAGAAGGCGCAGCCTGCTTTTCTTGCGCGGCCTTAAGAAGATTGGCAAACTTGTTTGACTGGTTTTTATGCAGCGCGTTTTGAATCACAGCGTTGCTTTGCGTCATCGTTCCGATCTTGTCTATTCCCGTCATTTCTTATTCCTCCCCACCCTTATTTTATCGTTTCAAGTTAGCGGCTGTGCTAAGCATGCTGTCGCTTGTCTGGACGGCCTTTGAGTTGAACTCGTAGGCGCGCTGGGCGACAATCATCTGAACCATTTCGTTCACGACGCTGACGTTTGACATTTCCAAAAACTTGTGCTTAACGATTCCCATTCCGTCAATACCAGGGCGGTTTGCGATCGGGTCGCCCGAAGCGTTTGTGACTTTGTACAAGCTGTCGCCCAAAGCCTTAAGGCCGCCCTCGTTTGGAAAGCGGTAAAGCTCGATTTGGCCGACTTCTGTCGGAGTCGTCTCGCCGTTTACCTTAACTGTAACGCGGCCGCCGTCGCTGATTGACAATGTGTGGATGTCAAAGCCTTCGGGCAAAATGATTTCGGGCTGAACGCGCAAGCCTTCGCTTGTAACAAGCTGGCCGGTCATGTCTACTTTCAACGCTCCGTCGCGAGTGTAAGCGTAGGAGCCGTCGTACTGCTGTACGCGCAAAAAGCCGTCTCCGACGATGGCGACGTCGGTGTCAACGCCGGTGGCCTGCAAAGAGCCTTGGCTGAATATTCTTTGAGTGGCGGCAAGCTTGACGCCGGCGCCCTGCTGAATTCCAACGGGAGTAACCGTGTCTTCTGTGGCCGGAGTTCCGCTAAGCTTAAGGTTCTGGTAAATCAAGTCCTCAAACTCGGCGCGCTGCTGCTTGTAGCCGGTTGTGTTTACGTTTGAAAGGTTGTGCGAAATCGCGTCAATATTGGCCTGCTGTCCGTTCATTCCTGTAGCGGCTGTCCACAAACTTCTTACCATTTTATATTCCCCCTACTTGTTTATTCACTTAAAATGTCCGCCGTTATCGGGCGCGGGCCGCGACACGGTTCCACAAGGTTGACATCATTTGGTCTTCGCTCTGGATTGTCTTTTGGTTGGCTTCGTAAGCGCGGTTGACCTCGATCATTCTAACCATTTCGTTAACGACGTTGACGTTGGAGCTTTCGACAAAGTTCTGGATGAACTGCGGGCGTTCCTCGCCTTCGGCAATGTGCGCCGGGCCTGAGATTTCGTTTTCCATATAGAAGGAGTTTCCGGCCTTTTTGAGGTAGCGCTCGTTGTCAAAGCGAACGGCCAAAAAGCGGTCAACGACTTGGTTGTCCTTTGTCACGATCATTCCGTCTTCGTTGACTTTGAACTTGTCGTCTTCCAAGCGGATGATTCCGTTCTCGCCAAGGACAGGATAGCCGTCCTTTGTCTCAAGGATGCCTTCTTTTCCGATGTAAAAGTTTCCGTTGCGGGTGTAGCGGTTTCCTACGGGTGTCTGGATTACAAAAAAGCCTTTTCCGTGCAAGGCAAGGTCCGTGGCTTGGTCTGTGTTTTTGAGGGAACCTTCGGCAAAGTCAGTGTAGTTTTCGTTGGTTTCTACGCCTGTGCCCAATTTTCCGATGATCGGAGCGGCGTCGGCGCTGCCTTCTGGAATGGTGTAAACGCCGTCAAAATCCTTTCGGCGCAAGAGCAATTCGCTAAAAGACTTGGAAACAGTCACGTCCCGCTTAAAGCCTACTGTGTCAACGTTGGCCAAATTGTTGGAGATCGCGTCCAGCCTGTTCTGCTGGGCGACCATTCCGCTAGCTCCTGTGTACCATCCACGAATCATTTTGACATCCTCTAAAAAAGTTTTCTATTACTTTTTTATCGGAATTTGCCGCTCGTTCTTTATATGGAAAAACAAAAATCGTTGTTTCGAGCGGATTTCGCGCAAGCGCGGCTGCGTGGACAAAAAAAAGGCCTTCCGTTAAGGAAGACCTCTTGAGCTATACTGGATTCGAACCAGTGACCCACGCCTTAAAAGGGCGTTGCTCTACCTGCTGAGCTAATAGCCCAAACACTAAAAAAGTGTATATTGATATTATCATATTTTGGCAAAACGTGTCAAGTCCTTAGCGCGTTTTTTGCAAGGAAAATAATAGAAAAAAAACGCGGCTCCCAGTTGCGTACGGAATTGCGAAACCGCTAGATATCGTCGCTACTCGCTGTCTGCGTCTTGAAACTATTTATTCTGCCGCTAGTCGCGGCAGACGCAGACAGAGAGTTTTCGCAATTCCGTCCGCGCCTTCGCGCCGCTTTTTTTGTATTTTAACTTGCGAAAACGTGTTACAAACAATTAAAACGCGGTTTAGGCAAGTTCGGCCAGGGCTTCCCATTCGGCGCCTTGGCGGATGGCGGACTCGTTGGCGGAGAGGATTTTGACCATGATCGGCTGGCCGTCTTGGGGAGCGGCGGCGGTCTGGTCCAAGAGGATTTCGGCGTGGATAAAGTTGTCGGTCGTTGCTCGGACAAGCTTTTTTCCTTGCGGAACGCTATTCGCGGCGGAACCGTGGACGCTTTCGGCGATGGCCGGACGGACCGTTCCCGCAAAGCTGTTAATGTAGGCGATTTTCGCCGCCGCCGAATACTCGTTTAGGGCCGCGACGCGCTGGTCTTTTACCCGCTCCGGAATTTTTGGCGTAAAATTTGCGGCCGCCGTTCCGGGACGGGGCGAATACGGAAAGGCGTGGGCGTTTACAAAGCCGGCCTCTTTTAGCAAAGAAATGGTTTGGGCAAAGTCGCCGTCGGTCTCGCCGGGAAAGCCCGTAATGATGTCGCAGGCAAGGAAGGGATTTTGCTTGGCCTCTTTAAGGCGGCCGCAGGCTTGGATGACAGTCTCGCGCGTGTAACGGCGGTTCATGCGCTTAAGGATCGCGTCGCTTCCGCTTTGGACCGAAATATGAAAGTGCGGCCGGACGCGCGGGCTTTTTATGACTTCCGCAAAGCGCTCGGTGACAGTCTCCGGGTATATGCTTGAAAAACGAACCGCGATTTTTTGAGTCCGTTCCAAAAGAAGCTGCAAGAGTTCCGCAATGCCGATCGCACTGCCCTGCCAATCTGAACGGTACTGGCCGATGTTGACGCCGGTAAGGACGACCTCGCTTTGGCCCGCCTCTTCCAAGGCCACGCCTCTTTCAAGCGCAAGGGAGGCCGGAATCGAGACGCTTTTTCCGCGGGCGATGTGGATCGCGCAAAAGCTGCAGCAATTGTCGCAGCCGTCTTGGATTTTTATCGAGGAGCGCGAGTGCGCGAAAAATGTTTTGGGGAGCAACACAAAGGGGTCGACTGCGGCGGCGTTTTTGTCTTGCGCCGCTTTTTGGTCTTGCAAAATATTTCTTAGGTCTGCCGCGTCAAAATCTTGGGGCAGCAGGTCCGGGACACGCGACAAGGCGGACTTGGCCTTTCCGGGAAGGACGACGACACGCTTGTCCATCGCCGCGATTTGCTGGGGCGAAAGCTGGGCGTAGCAGCCGGTTACGATAAGCGCGGCGGCCGGGAATTTTTTTAGCAAGAGATTGATTGTCCGCCGCGCCTTTTGCTCGGCTTTTCCGGTGACGGCGCAAGTGTTAAGGACGCAAAGAGCTACGGAAGGATCTTCCGCGTCGCGCGCGGCGGCGGCCTTCATTTGCACGTTCCAACCGCGCTCGTAAAAAAATTCGGCCGCCCCTTCCGTTTCTATTTGGTTCAAGCGGCAGCCAAGAGTTTCAAAGTGTACGGTTTTGTTTAAGGCCATTATCTCAAATGGGCGGCGACGCGGTCTTTTCCGTTAATCGCGTCGGTCTTTAGCGGGTCCAGCTTGAGGGCCTCTTCGTAGGCGTTCATCGCCTCGTAGTAGTTTCCGGCCATCTCGCGCGCGTAGCCCAATCTTGTCCACCATGCGTCGGAGAGCGGATTTTTGCGGACGGCAGCACTGAGCGAAATGTCGGCGTGCTGGAATTTTGTTTGGCGGATGTAAATCTCGCCCATGTAGTAGTATGCCGTTCCAACGCGGCTACCCGTTCTGTCGGGAGCGATTGAAAGGTATTCTTGGAACTGCTTTAAGGCCTCTGAATTTTTTCCCAAAAAATATTTGGCTTCGCCCAAGACTTCGATCAAGCGCATGTCGTAGCGGCTTTGCTTGAGTCCGTCGTAGGCGATTTGTTCGGCGCGGGCGTACTCGCGGTTTCCGACCAAGGCCCAGCACATTACGACGTAAGAGTCAACGTGGGTCGGGTCGGCCTTGATTTCTTCGTCGCAAACTTCGATCGCCTCTTTAAAGTTTCGGTTGTTGTACAAGACAAGGGCGTCGCGCTTTCCCTGCGCGAACAAAGAAATGCTGGAAAAGGCCAAAAACAAAATCGCGCAAACGCGCTTTAATACATTACGCTTCATTTTCTTTTACCATCGCGCATCGGCCGCTAAAAATGCTTCCAGGCTCCAAAACAACTTGGCGCGAGGCGATGTCTCCTGTGATTGAGCCGCTTGAAGTTACAAAAACCAAGTCGCGGCCGTTTACGTTTCCTTTTACCGTTCCCTTTACCAAAACGCGCTCCGCCGAAATGTTGGCGTTTACTACGGCTCCCTCGTCAACGACCAAGTCGCTTTCGGCCGAGATGCTGCCGTTTACCTTGCCCCTAATCATAAAGGGCTTTGTAAAGTGAATTTTTCCGGTGAACGAAATGTCCGAGGCCATTATCGTGTTAAAATCCGAGTCTTCGTAATCGATTAAATCGCAGCCTTTGTTATCGTACATGATTTACTATTATAGCGCTTTTAGGGCATGCGTTTCAAGCGCAATGAAAGCAAAAACTTTCCGCGAAATTCTGGGAAAATAAACGAAAATCTTGGCAACTATTTATATCTTATAGGTGGAGGAATTTTTCTATGTCAAGAAAACCATTCGAACAGTTGAACTTTGCGGACGACGGAATGTTCCAGACCGTCATGAAGAACCCTGAAGCCAGCGCGGAGTTGGTGGAGCGGCTTTTGGGCGTGCGCGTCAAAGGCGTAAAGTACCCAAAGTTGGAGAAAAAAATAGCGCCTTACTACGCGACTAAAGGCGTGCGACTTGACGTTTACCTAAAGGACGTTGATAAAATTATCGACGTGGAGTTGCAAACCTACGAAATGGACGCTTTGGGCAAACGCACCCGTTACTATCAAAGCATGGTGGACATCGACAGCCTTATGAAAGGCGAAGACTATTCCGAACTAAAGGACAGCTATATTTTGTTTATTTGCACGTTCGACCCGTTCCACGATGAGAAAAAAGAGCCATGTGGACTATACCGCTACACTTTCCGCAATGTATGCGAGGAAAATTCTTTGGTGAATTTGGATGACAAATGCCTAAAAGTCGTGTATAATGCAAGCGCATACGAGAAGGCCGAAGACCCAAAAGTCCGAGCCTTGTTGCGCTTCATTCAAACGAACGAGCCAGGCGAAGATCCATTTGCAAAACAGTTGGAAGATTTTGTGGTCAAAGCGCGGGCTAACGAAAAATTCAAGAGGGAATACCTAGCCATGAATTTACACGACAGAGACATGATGAAAATCGGAGAGAGAGAAGGCATCGAAATGGGCCGCCAAGAAAAAGCTCTAGAAACCGCGCGAAGTTTTCTTGCCATGAATTCCCTAACTCCGGAGCAAATCGCTCAGGGCACAGGCCTTTCCTTAGACAAAGTGCTGGAACTTCAAAAAGAACTGGCCGCCGAACGCGCCGCCCCCGCCAACTAAGCGGCCACCCAAACTCAGTATAATTTGACCCACATAGCGGGAGCTATGCCGTCCATATTTTCGGTAATATTGCAATTACTAACGCTGCCATCTGGTTTAACACCCAATGCATAGCCCGAAGATCCAGCTGTTTGTGTCCACCAATAGCCGCCTCGTCCAGATGTTTCGCTTTGATACGCGCCGGTTGCCTTGGCAAAATCTGTCGTAATCCTTATCCTTGCGTTATCATTAGGAAAGTATTCTTCAAATGTAACGGCATCATTTCTGAAGAGGAAAAGCTTGTCGGTTACGCCGTCAATCGTGGTTTCCCTGATTATATCCCTTAAACTGGGGGAAAAAGCGCTGTTTAAAAAGGAGCCATTCAAATAAGTTCGGATTACGCTGCCTGCGTAGTCATTGCTGCTTGTATCAAAATGCATTGCCTCCAAAATGTTTTTTGCATGCAAAAGCCTTGTTCCAGAGCTTGTTTTCAAGAGCTTCCATTCTATCGGCTCCACCTTAAAGTACCTGCTAGTAGTGTTGCCTTGTCCAACCGTCGAGTCGTCGCTGTATTTATTGGAGCCGGTGGCGCATCCCCTTTCATTTTGCAGGCAATACCAAGAGCCATCGTCTCCAAGATAGTAGGTATATTGGGCGACTCCATCTTGCTGTTGTTGCACATAGATTGTGGAGCTTAGGTTAACGCTGGACTCTTTGATTGTTTGCGGGTAGTCGCCAAATTTTACATTGCTGCCGTCCGCTGTGTATGGCGTTCCCATAAAATACTGAGGCTTTTTTAGCAACACCCAGAAGGGCACTTCCACTCTGGTGGCTGGATCGTTTGGGTTTATAACTATAAGCATTTTCTTTTTTAGACCAGCATCTGGGATAGTCAGATTATAAAATCTGCTATAGTTGGGTTTAACAAGAGTGACGCCAGCTGTCATTCCGCTATTGCTTTCAGCGCTATACACGGCCTTGCTTCCGCTTCCGCCCTTAATTTGGAATTTTAGAGTGTCCAAGGCGCCAAGCTCCAAAACGTAGGGATCGTCTTCCGTTCCGCTTCCACTAACGGCGCCTGTTATGAAATTTCTGTCTTGAGAAGTCATGCCGTTTGACCGGTCGATTGCAAGCACGGGCTGGCTGCTGTAAATGCAGCCGTCGCTGTCCAAAATCCAAGTCTGGCTTGGATCAGACGCGTCCTGCGCAAGAGCAAACTTGTCGTAGTTGCCTGAGACAAGAGCGTCGGTCGTTCCGGTAAGGATAGTGTCGCCAACATTGTAGGCGCCGGGCGTAATGGTTGCGGTTTTGTCCGCCGCTGTTCCGCCGATAGCGCCAGTGTCTGTCGGAGTGAGCGCGCCGGTTATTTTTATCGTCTTAGGATTGCCAGACTCAGGGGGCGCAAGCCAAATGTCGTCGCTTGCGTCAAAGCGGACGTACCCTTTCATTTCAATGGCGTTAGCTTCCGGGTGCGCATAAACTCCGTTGCCCTTTCCGGCGCTGGCCGTATTGCCGCTTATCCTTCCTGAAAAAAATTGCAACTTTGAACTTTTGTTAATATAAATCGCGCCGCCGGAACCAGCTGTGGCTTGGTTGCCCATAAGGCCGCCTGTATAATTACTTCTCTCCGAGCCGCTATACCAACCAATACGTGTTATTGACGCAACATCTTCTTTGCAGCCAATTCCTCCGCCCTGCTTTGCCACGTTGGGCTTTGAAGTGTCGCCAATAACAGCGGTTCCGCTCAATGCTATCTCACTACTTCCGGATGATTGATACACGCCGCCGCCAAGCAAGCCGCCGTCGTTTGCGTATATCTTTCCGCCGCTCATGCCAAAGAAGCCATTATTTGCCACGCCGCCGCCCGTGCCGTCGCTGCCAGTAACAGAATTGCCGTAAATTTCGCCGCCGGACATAGTAATGCTTCCTGCGTTGTATACGCCGCCGCCGCTACTGTAAGCATAGTTATAGGAGACATTTCCGCTATCGATATATGCTTTTGCCTTAGACGTTCCATATAAGGCGATTCCGCCGCCCTTCTGCGGTGTATAGTTTCCGTAAACGCCGCCGGTCAATTCTTCTTTTGAGCCGTCAGGCTTAAAGCCAAGATACAACAAAGTATAACTTGTGCTTCCATGCACGAATATTCCAGCGCCGCCGTTCTGATAAGGCTCATACACTCCCGTAATTGTCGCGGTTCCGCAAGCGACGTTTCCGCCGGCGGCGAGCGCGGCTTCCACGCTTGTGGGAGCCGCTGGATTGCTTGCGTCAACGCCTCCGATTACGGCGCTTCCGTATATATACGCGCTGGAGCCATTCATGCAAAGAAGTCCGCCTCCAGTAACAAACCTGTCAGAGCTTTCGACTTTATTGCCACAAATCTTTCCGCCGCTCATATCGAGAATGGCGGCATTAAGAGCCACGCCGCCGCCGCCAGCGCTTTGATAACCCAACGAGTTGGTAAAACCGGTCGCGGTGTTGCCGCTTATGACCGCTCCGTCCTCAATTACAAGCGTTCCCTTGTTTTTGTAAACGCCGCCGCCTGATTTGGCCGTGTTTCCTGTTATTAGCGTTCCGCTTGAAAGTGTCAGCGCAGCATTCTGGCTGGAAGCGACGCCGCCGCCATTGCAAGCTTTGGAGACATCCGGATCGTCATTGCTGCCACCGGTAATCATAAGATCTCTTATTGTTACGGGAATTTGCTTCATTATTGTCAAAACTGCAGAGACGCAACCCATTCCATAAATTGCGTCTTGGGGCTGGCCGGCTTGCGCGCCTTCGGTGTAAAGGCCGTTGGCGCCCATAATCGTTATGGACTTGGCGTTAAAGCCGCTTTCAGGAACTTTTTGAGCGTTTTGCAGCGGCTCATCATTTCCAATAACTTTAATCGTGTAGTCAAGAGAGTCGCTGGTCATTCCTTTTTTACAAGCATCCTCTATGCTGGCGTAAGGCTTTGTCTTTGTGCCGTCCGCAGTTCCGGAGCCGGAAGGGGTTCCGCCCTGCTTTACGTAAATCGGCTTGTCAAGCTTTAGGCTCTTGCCGTCTGCAGTTGTCGATAATTCCAATCCGTCCGAGACGTGAGCGGAGGCAAGAACAATGCACTTTTTGTCTGTGTCGGTAATGGCGCGACCAGGGTCTGTTTGAACGACAATGTCGCCGTGTAAAAAATTGCTTGTGTCGAGCGTTATGCCAATGACAAACTGCGCGGCGCGGTCTTTTAAGGCGGCGCCAAGCTTTAACGGGCTTGTATCAACGTCGTGGCTATATAAATACACGTCATTTTTTTTGTTTATTCCATAGGGAATGTCAGCGGAGCCGCTGATTTTTAGCTGGCCTGCGCCGGCGCCGAAATAAATCGCTCCTCCCTTGTACGATCTGTTGTTCTTTATGCTTCCGCCGCTTATATCAACAATTGGCCTTCCGTCCGTGTAAATGTAAATTCCGCCGCCATTGCCATTATAGGCAACTTGAGTCTGAGTTCCGTTACAGGCGATTTGACCGCTGGCCATGTAAAGGTTGTTGTCATAGTCGTCGCAGTCAATATAAACGCCGCCGCCACGATATGAGGCGTAGTTTCCGATAATGCCGTCTACAACGTCTCCAGAAACCTTTTCAAAAGCCTGCGGCTTGTTGGCGTCCTTATAGCCCAACCATAAATTTCCCCTGTAGACATAAATTCCGCCGCCATACAAAGCGTCATTTGAATACGAACTCGTGCCTGATGTCGGAGGATTAGCAATACTTGCGTCGCCTACAAGGGCCTTGCCCCACAAGTAAATATTGGAAGCTTTTGAGTTATCCCCATCGCAATAAATGCCGCCGCCTTTGCCGGTTCCGGCAGCCACGCTTCCAGTCGTGCTGTTCCCGGTAATTTTTCCGCCGCTCATGTAAAGGTCGGCTCCGTAAAGGTAAACGCCGCCGCCGTTTGCGGCCATATTATAGCCGCTGATTTCGGCGCCTTCTTCTATGAAAAGCTTGCCGTTCTCTTTGTAAACGCCGCCGCCGCCGTTAACCGTTCGATTGCCAGCGATCAAAGTTCCGCTAGAAAGCGTGACGCTTTTGTCAGTGGCGCTGTAAACGCCGCCGCCGCAACGCGCGCGGCTTGAGCCAGAGTTCTCGGTGGTTATTCTCGCGCCGGTAATCTTAAGGTATTTTATCGTCGTGTCGGCTTGCGCGTAAAGGGAAAGGACATGATTGTCACAGCTTCCGCCGTCCAAAACATCAACGCTGTTGTTTCCGTTGGCGCCTTGGATTGTGATTGACGCGGCTTTGGGCGTGGCCATATAAGGAGTTTCTTGCGGGACGGTCAGTTTTCCGTCAATGTAAATCGTGTATTCCACGCTTGGGTCTGCCATAGCGGCGCAAGCGTGATAAATAGATTTGTAAGGCGCGGACTTTGTTCCCGGGCCGTCCTCGCTTGGCGTTCCAGTGCATTGCTTGGCGCCGCTTCCCGCGACCCAAATCGGGGCGTCAAGGACAAGCGACTTTTTGTCGGAAGAAAGCTTTAGGTTCCAGTCGCTGCTGGCGGGAACAATATATTCTTTGGCGTTGGTCAAGTCAAAGGACGCGCTTGCAACTGTCGCGCCGCGCTTGGCTGCGTGTTCTCCGCTTGTGTTAAATTGAATTACAAGCGGGTCGCTTTGGCTGTGGCGCGAAAGGTTTGACGACAAGTCAATCTTTGCCATTTGCAAAGGATTGCTGCCGTTTTTTAAGCTATTCAAATAAACGCAATGATTTTTGTCGGTTCCCGCGGGAATGTAGGCCGAGCCTCCAAGGCAAAAATAATTGGCGCTGTAACTGACGGAAATGTCGCTGTAATTTGAACTGCCCTCCTCCCCTACAACCAAACCATTGTCTTTTATGACGCCGCCAGTCATTTCAAAAATCGCGCCGGAAGACACTTCAACCGCGGAAGAATCAAAGTTGACTTTATTGCCGCTGATTTCGCCGCCGGTCATGGTCACTTGGTGATGAACGGTTTCGTCTCCGCTCGTTATCATGATGCCGCCGCCGTAACCGCACTTGCTGCCGCCAGAGACAAAACCGTCGGCGATGTTTTGGCAAATCTTTCCGCGCTTTAGCAAAAACTTGTTGCTTCCGCTGTCACCGGCCAGATTGACAAGTCCAACTCCGCCGCCGTAACAAGCGCGGTTTAAACTAATCTCGCCGCCTGTCATTTCAAAATACGCGCCGGAACGGAGGCAAACGCCGCCGCCTACAAGATTTCCGCTGCTGGAATTAAAGGCGCTGTTGCCTGTAATCTTTCCGCCCTTCATGTAAAACTTTCCGGCTCGCACCGAAACGCCGCCGCCGTTCTTTCCCGTCTTGTTGCCAGAGATCGTGACGCCGTCTTTTATCGTTACGGAACAGCCAGCTCCGTCAATGCAAAGGCCGCTTCCTCCATTGGACGCGCCCTCGCAAATGTCCACGTTTTGAATCGTAATGGGAACCGCAGTCTTTACAGTAATGACCGGGTTAAATTCTTTGGATTCTGGAAAAAACGTATTAATCGTAACGCCGTTAAAGTCAACGATGTTTCCAAGCTTTGACGCGTAGCCCTTTAGCTTGTCGCCGGAATCGTTGTAGCCCATGATCGTAATCGTCTTGGCTTGGTCCCTTGTTATGTCACTGTCAAACGTAGCACAGCCTTGAACCGTTCCGCTTACAAAAATCGTGTAGTCCGCGCCTTGTCCGTATTTTTTTATTCGATACGCGGCCTCATGCAAAGTCGCAAGGGGCTCAAACGCCGTTCCGCTGTTTTGGTCGTTGGGAGCAAGGCCGCCCAAGCCTGTGTCGCCCACATACATAGTGGTTTGCGTAAAAAGATTTATCACGCTTTCCGTGACGTTAAAGACAGTTTGGCCAGATTCTGTCTGAACGGCGCCGCTTCCGTCGTCGCGCCAAACGCTTGTCGTCATATCGTCAAATACATTTATAGTTTGAACAGTGCAGTAGTTCAACGCGCCTTTGTCGTCGCAAAATTTAAAGACCACGTCGTAGATTCCGCTCTTTATGCTTCCAATATGCAGTATAGGACTGTCGTTGTCTTGGTGTTCGTTAAGGACAATGGTCTCGTCTCCCCCGTTTGCGTCCTTCCAGCCTTGCGCGGAGCATGAAACTTTTACGAACCAAGTCGTGGCCATAATTTTAAGCTTAAGATTGATTGTTCCCGTTCCGTCAGTCGTAATAGAGGGCTTTAGTCCGAACGTCTTTACATAGACAGGCTCGTCGGGTGTAATCGTGACGCTGGGGTCGTTGTCGGACATGAGGACTGTTAACACAGTTCCCTTTGTGTGGTCGCTTGGGGTTGCGGAGTCGGGCTCAATCTCGCCGATTCCGCAAGTCACGTTCCAAGTCTTTCCGGACTCAAGGCCAAGCTCCATGGTGGATGTCGTTCCATATACAAAATGCCTTATGTAAGAGTCCGATCCCGGCGTTCCAGTCACAGCCTCAACATAATACTTGAATCCGTCATCCCCTGCGCTAATCGCAATGTCGGGCATGGCGGAACGAGAGACAAGGCCGGATATCTCTTGGGGAGCGGCCGCAAAATCAGCCTGCATGTTGGCCACAAAGCGCACAACCGGATAAGATTTTCTGTTTGAGGAGGAAGAGTCGTAGCCGCCAGACGCGTTTGAACAAGAAAAGAGCGCCACCCCAAAAAACGCCCAGGCGAGTAGTTTGCTAAAATTATGTATAGCCTTTTTCATATAACTTTTTTGCACCTAAATTCCCCCCTAAGTATATATTAGCGCGCAAGAGGCGTTTGTTCAAGTTTTTTTTTAATTTACAAGAGGCGCGAAGCGCGCTAATATGGAAGATATGAAAAAAGTCGGGGCGGACTTGGTCCGGCGGACAATCGAGTTTCTCTTGCTGGCGGCGATTGTGGTATTGACCGTCTTTTTGGCCGCGCAGTTCGCCACGTTCCAAAACGAAGACTCAGGCTCGCAAACCGCCCTGCGCGAAAGGCGTTGGAACATTATCGTCCTAGGAAAAAGCGACCGCAGGGCTTACTTGGAGCAAGTTTTTTTGGGAGCCAAAAGCCTTGCCAAAGCCAACGACGCGGCGGTGGGCCTTTACACGGGAACCAGCGACACCCAGGACATTTCGACCCAAGCGCTTTTAAATTACGCCTCCTACTTGCAGGCCGACGGAATCATCGTCTACCTGGAAGGCTTGGACTCCAACTTGGAGATTCCGCTAAACAAGCAGGCAAAGCCGATCCCGATGGTGACGATTGGAACCTACCACCCCAACCTGCCCCAGCTTTCGTACATCGGAGCCAACTACTCCGAGCTTGGAAAAATCACGGGCAAAGAAATCATCGAGCAAATCGGCCAAAGCGGAAAGGCGATTTTGCTTGAGTCCAGCGGACAGAACGACGCCAACAACTCCAACTTGATGGCGGGCCTTTTGGGAACGCTTGCCTCGCATCCGGAAATTTCCGTAAAGACTTTGCAGTTTGAAAAGGCCTCCAGCTTTTCCAAGGAAGACAACTTGCGACAGCAGCTGGTCAGCGAAGAAGGCTTGGAGCTTATCGTTTCTTTGACGGAACAGAACACAATCCTTGCCGCGCAAAGCATCCGCGACCTAAACCTTTCGGGCAAAGTAAAGATCATCGGCTTTGGAGACAGCGACGACTGCCGCTCCGACTTTGAAAAGAAAATCGTGACGGAATTGATTTCGGTAAAGACTCAAGACATCGGCAAGCGCGCGATGACCGAGCTGTTTGAGTATTTGGAAAACGGCTACGCAAACTCTTTTGTTTCGGCGGAAGTCGAAATCCTTAAAGGCGGCGGCGAATGAAAAATCCGTTAAAAAATTTCGGCATCCGCGCGCAGTTGATGATCGGCGTCTTGGCAAGCTTTTTGCTTTCGCTTACGATTATCGTTTGCCTTACAACTTTGCTATCGCGCGTAATGCGCCAAACAGGAAACTCTTTCCAGACCAACGCCGACATCGACTCCTTTTTGACCGACATCGAGAACACTCAAAGCGCGATGGAATCCTACATGCGCTACAGAACTTTTGAAAGCATCGACAAGTACTACCACTACGAAGCCGCCGCCGAAAGCAAGGCCGAACGCTTTAGGGACAAGCCTTCCGATTTGGAAGTCGAGCAAAAAGAATATGTAATCAGAATGCTTTCGCAGTCTTTCTTTGACCTTAGCGGAAAGGCAATCGCGGCGCGCCGAGCAAACAATTCACACGACTCGGACTTGTACTACTACAAAACCTTGGACTGCTATTCATTCTTGCACGATGAGATCGTAAACCTTAACATGCTTTTCTTTACGATGAACGCTTCAAGCTACACGCAAAGCAAGGCAAGGACAGAGTCAATAATCTCGCGCTCGATTTTGGCGCTTATCGTAATATTTGTTTGCTCGGCGGTTTTGATTTACATCAACATCGTCGGAATCACAAGGCCGCTTTCGGACATTTCAAACGTCGCGCTAAAAATCGCCGACCGCGACTTTGACGTTCCCCTTTTTAAGAGCCAAGAAAAAAACGAAATCGGAAACATTTGCCGCGCCTTTGACTCGATGATAATTTCAATCCGTGAATACATCGGCGCGATTTGGGAAAAGGCCTTAAAGGAAAACGAGCTGCGCGAAAAGGAAATCGAAATGCGCGCGCTCTACACCGACGCGCGTCTAAAGGCCTTGCAAGACCAAATCCACCCGCACTTTTTGTTCAACACGCTGAACACTGGCGCGCAGCTTGCGATGATAGAAGGCGCGGACAAGACCTGCTACTTTTTGGAGCAAGTGGCGGACTTTTTGCGCTACAACATCCAGCATCCCGGAAGCGACGCCACGATCGGCGAAGAGCTTGGAATGTTGGACAACTACATTTACATTATGAAGACGCGCTTTGGCGAGCGCTACCAATTTGTAAAGGACGTTGACCAAAGCTGCCTTAACGTAAAAATTCCCAACACGATTTTGCAGCCGCTTGTGGAGAACTGCATCAAGCACGGCCTTAAGGACATCACCGAGAACGGAAGGATAACGATAAAGGTTGGCCGCGAACAGAGCGCGATTGTCATAGAAATTTCCGACAACGGAAAAGGCTTTGACGAAGGCGTAAAGAAAACCGTCTTGAACCAAGCGGCTGCCGGCAGCGAAGGCGTTTTGGTAAGCGACAAGGGCCACGTTTCAAGCGGCTTGATAAACGTAATCTCGCGCCTGCAAATTTATTTTAAGGACAACGAAGTCTTTGACATACAAAACGGAGAGCGTGGCGGAACGACATTCCGCATCACAATAAAGGCGGAAAACGATGTATAACATTCTTTTGACTGACGACGAACAAATCGTAATCGACTCGCTTACAATGATCCTTAACAAAAATTTTGAGGGCCAGATATCGCTTTTTTCCGCGTCAAGCGGCGCCAAGGCCTTGGAAATAGCCCGTTCCGGCGGCATCGACATAATTTTTATGGACATCCACATGCCCGGCATGAACGGCTTGGAAACGATAAGCCTTATCAAGCAAATCAATCCAAACATCGCGATAATAATTCTTTCGGCATACGACCAATTCCAATACGCGCAAGAGGCCTTGAACCTTGGCGCCTTTAAGTATTTGACAAAGCCCGTCAACCGCAACCTGATCGTGCAAACCGCCCGCGACGCGATGAACTTGGTTGACAGCGAGCGCGGAAAGCTTGACGACAACATTGAGCTGCGCCAAAAGCTTAGCGTCGTGTCTACAATGGTCGAAAGCGACTTTATCTACTCATGCGCCTTTAACAACAACGCCACGGATTTTTCAGAGTACTTAAACTATTTTGGAATACAGGGGCTCCCCTACTTTTTTGCCTGCATAGAAATCACGGGCTTTTCAAACGACAAGCGCTACGATGTTTACGTAAAAGTCCGCGACGTTCTTTCTTCCAAGTGCCGCTGCATCACCGGCTCGTTTATGGGAGACAGAATCGGCGTCTTCTTTCCGCTGGCGCAAAACGAAAACCCAGACGAGCTTATAAAAGAAATCTACACAATGCTTGCAACAAAAATTTCGGGCAAGGTAAAAATCGGCGTAAGCAAAATTGAACAGGACATAAAGAACGCGCAAAGCGCCTACAACGAGGCGGCGGCTTCGCTTTCAAAAATCGCGGGCGATAGCGGCTTGCCTGAAACAAGCGGCGGCGAAAACAAAGATTCGCGCGCAAAGAGCGGCGCGGAAGAATCGCTTTTGGAAAAGGCCTTCGTAAAATTGACAACCTCAGTAAAGGTCGGCAACGCGCTTGCGGCAAGACAGGCTGCAAAGGATTACTTTGAGGCGCTAAAAGCAGCAAGCAAAGGGCAAATGGACAAAATCAAGGGCGGCCTTTTTGAAACGCTTGTAAAGGCAAGAAGCGCCGCAAGCCAGGCAAACCCAAGCTTTAAGGACGACTCCGCCGCCGGCGAGTTCAGCTTTTTCGCGCAGACCAACAACTTGGACGAGCTTGAAAAATATTTTTCGGAGCGGTCGGTGGAATGCGCCTCCGCGGCCTCGCTTTCAAAGAACGGCGAGGAAAACCCGATCGTGCAAAAGGCGCGCCAATACATCGACGGCCACTTAAAGGACTTGCCCAGCTTGGAAGGCCTTGCGGACATTATGGGAGTAAGCCCCTTCTACTTGAGCAAACTCTTTAAGGAGCAAACAGGAGAGACTTACATCAACTACGTGACGTCCGCAAGGCTGGAAAAAGCAAAAAAACTTTTGGCGGACGACGCCTTGATCATCAAGGAAATATCGGCCGGCGTCGGCTACAACGACCAAAACTATTTTAGCAAACTCTTCCGGCAAAAATACGGAGAGACGCCCAGCGAATACAGGCAAAGAATGTTGGGAAAGGAGGACTAGCGACGATGCGAGCGACAAAACAAAAAAAGACGGCGGCCTTTTTGGCCTTGATTGCGATTTGCGCGGCGGGCCTTTTGTCTTGCCAAAAGAAAAGCAAGGAATCCTCAAAGCCCAAGGAACAAGAAAAAAACGCTTCAAGAATCACAATCGGTTTTTCAATCGATACGCTGGCGATCGAACGCTGGAGGCGCGACTGCGACGTTTTCCTTAACACAGCCAAAGACTTGGGCGCCGACGTGATCGTTCAAAATTCCGGCAACAGCGTTGAAGTCCAAAACCAGCAAATCGAATACTTGGTAAAGCGCGGCGTAAAGGCTGTCGTTGTCGTTCCAAAAGACGCGGAAACCTTGGGCGACAGCATCCGCCTTGCAAGGAGCAAGGGCATTCCGGTAATTTCCTACGACCGCCTTTTGCGAAACACCCCGGTGGACCTTTACGCTACGATAGACAGCCAAGCCGTCGGCGCCTTGATGGCCAAGGAGCTTTTGCGCAAAAAGCCGCGCGGCGAATGGTTTTGCTTTTACGGCCCCAAAGAAGACTTTAACATGACCTTGATCAAGCGCGGCGTCGATTCAACGCTCGCGGACGAACGCGCTCGCGTTGCCTACACTTACTGGACTGACGGCTGGAACTATGACTTGTCGTATGAAAAAATGCGCGAGCTTTTAAAGGCCGGGAAAATACCCGACGCGATTGTGGCCGGAAACGACGCGGTGGCGGACTCGATAATCCGCGCCATCGGCGAATACGCTCCCGGAGCGAGCATCGCCGTTGGCGGCCAGGACGCGGACATCGCCGGCTGCCAAAACGTAGTCAGCGGAAAGCAAGCCGTTACTATTTACAAGCCCATCGCCGAGTTGGCCCAAAAGACCGCGCAGATAGCCGTGTCCTTGGCCCAAGGAAAGACCGTAAAGGAATGCGCCGGCGTCAACGGCAGCATCGACAACGGCTCGGGCGAAATCCCGGTCTTGTGGCTGCATCCGATCGCCGTAACCGCGGACAATATAGATGAAATCGTCATAAAAAGCGGCTTCCACACCCGCCAAGAGGTTTACAAGTAGCAATTTTTTGGCCACAAAAAATTACTAATCCAAACAGCAAAATTTTGCTAAAAAAGACCAAAAAACTCCCAAATTCAACAAAAAAATCAAGAAAACGCCCGGTTTTTAGGGCGTTTTTTGCTTTATAGTTATAGTCGAGCCGTAGAAAGCGGCCAAATAAAATCAAATGGAGGATTTTATGAAAAAAATCATTTCTATCGCCGCAGCGGCGATGATGCTCACAGGCGCGGTTTTCGCCGCTCCTAAAGTAAAGGTTGGCGTTTCAATGCCTACAAAGTCTTTGCAGCGCTGGAACCAGGACGGAAGCAACATGGCCAAGGAACTTAAGAAGGCCGGATATGTTGTTGACCTCCAGTACGCCAACAACGACATCGCCATGCAGACTCAGCAGATTGAGAACATGCTTACAAAGGGCGACAAGATCTTGGTCATCGCGGCCATCGACGGAAGCGCCTTGAAGGGCGTTCTTGACACAGCCAAAAAGCAGGGCGTAAAAGTTATCGCTTACGACCGCTTGATCATGAACAGCGACGCCGTTTCTTACTATGCCACATTCGACAACTGGAAAGTAGGAACAATCCAGGGCAACTACCTTGTTGAAAAACTCAAGCTCCAGAGCCGCTCAAAGGCTGACCCGGCTTACATCGAGTTCTTCACAGGATCTCCCGATGACAACAACATCAACTTCTTCTTTGGCGGAGCCATGGATGTTTTGACACCCTACCTCAAGTCAGGAGTTTTGGTATGCCGCTCAGGACAGACTTCAAAGGCCCAGTGCGCCACATTGAACTGGTCTACAGAAGTTGCCCAGAAGCGCATGGAGAACCTCATCACTTCTCAGAAGTACGGCCCCGGCAAAACAAAGCTTGACGCCGTTTACTCTTCAAACGACTCTTGCGCCCAGGGAATCACAAACGCCTTGGTAGGCGCCGGCTACACAGCCAAGAACTTCCCGATTGTAACTGGACAGGACTGCGACAAGCCGTCTGTTAAAAATATGATTGCCGGAACACAGGCCATGTCAGTATTCAAGGACACTCGCACATTGGCTTCTCAGGTAGTTAAGATGGTTGACGCTATCGCCAAGGGAACTCAGCCGCCGATCAACGACAAGAAAACTTACGACAACGGAACAGGAATCATTCCTTCATTCCTTTGCGAACCGGTTTTCGGCGACAAGGACAACTACAAAGCGTTGTTGCTTGACTCAGGCTACTACACAGCCGCCGACCTTCAATAGGCTTTAGCGGAGTCAAATCTGCAGTCAGGCCGCCCACCCGATAAGGCGGGCGGCCTTTTTTAACGCATTAGTTTTTTTAGGAGGAATTCCATGGCAGACATGTTATTGGAAATGAAAGACATCACAAAGAGGTTTATTAACGTAACCGCTCTTAACAAGGTCAACCTAAAAGTGGCCAATGGAGAAATCCACGCCGTTGTCGGCGAAAACGGAGCCGGAAAATCCACGTTGATGAATGTTCTTTCGGGCGTATACCCGTACGGAACTTACGAAGGCGACATAGTCTTTGACGGAAAGGTCTGCCAGTTCCAAACAATTAAAGATAGCGAAAAAAAAGGAATTGTAATCATCCACCAGGAACTCGCTTTGGTTCCCTTGCTTTCTATCGCCGAGAATATGTTCTTGGGCAACGAGCGCGGAACAAAAGCCAAAATTGACTGGGACGAAACATATAAAAAATGCGCCGAAACATTGGCCCTTGTCGGATTGAACGAAAATCCGCACACGCTTATAAAGGACATCGGCGTAGGAAAACAACAGCTTGTCGAAATCGCCAAAGCGCTGGCAAAAGACGTGCGCCTTTTGATTCTTGACGAGCCTACAGCTTCATTGAACGACACGGAAGCCAAAAAGCTTCTTGACCTTCTCTTAAAGTTAAAGAAGGAAAAGGGCATCACTTCCATTATCATATCTCACAAACTTAACGAAGTTTCTTACGTAGCCGACTCAATCACGGTAATCCGCGACGGAACGACAATCACTTCAATGAAAAAAGGAACTGAAGCGATTGACGAAAACGAGATTATCAAGGCGATGGTCGGCCGCTCCTTGGAAAACCGCTTTCCAAAGAGAGAGAACAAAAAAATCGGCGACGTTTGCTTTGAAGTCAAAGACTGGTGCGTTGACCACCCGGTATTTGACGGCATAACGGTTTGCGACCACGTCAACTTCAACATCCGCAAGGGCGAAGTTGTCGGAATCTCAGGCCTCATGGGAGCCGGCCGCACAGAGCTTGCGATGAGCATCTTTGGCCACAGCTACGGCGCCAACATTCGCGGAAAAATCTTTATGAATGGAAAGGAAGTTAAATTCCCCTCTCCTAAAGCCGCGATCGACGCTGGCCTTGCCTACGTAACCGAAGACCGCAAGGGCAACGGCTTGATTCTTAGCGAATCAATCGCAAAGAACACAGTCAGCGCCAACTTGAAAAAGGTTGTGAACAAATTTGGATCGATCGACTTTGACTTGGAAAACAAGTACTCGGTAGAAATGGCCAAAGAAATGCACACAAAGTGCGCGACAGTACAAGAAGACGTCGGCCACCTTTCGGGCGGAAACATGCAAAAGGTTCTTATCGGAAAATGGCTTTTCACAGACCCTGACATCTTGATTCTTGACGAACCGACAAGAGGCATCGACGTTGGCGCCAAGTACGAGATTTACTGCCTCATCAACCAGATGGTGGCGGAAGGAAAGTCGGTTCTTATGATTTCTTCTGAAATGCCGGAAGTTCTTGGAATGAGCGACAGAATCTACATCATGAACGAAGGCAAAATGGTTGGCGAAATGCCCGCCGCAGAAGCGACGCAAGAAAAAATAATGACTTGCATCATTAATTCAGGAAAATAAAAGGAGATTAGTATGGCAGAAAATAATGTAAAAGCCGCGTCGTTTGACGTAAAGAAACTGCTCAAGGACAACACAATGCTTTTGATCCTTGTTGCGGTAATGGTCTTGTTCCAAATCTTGACCGGAGCGCTTTTCGCTCCGTCAAACGTAAACAACATCATCTTGCAGAACTCTTACGTTCTTGTTCTTGCGGCGGGTATGCTCTTGTGTATCCTTACCGGAGGAAACATCGACCTTTCTGTAGGTTCTGTTGTTTGCTTGGTTGGCGCCATCGCCGGAAAGTTGATTGTCGACGCGCACTTGCCGATTGGACTTTCAATCGTCATTTGTCTTTTTATCGGAACGTTAATTGGCGCCTGGCACGGAGCCTTTATCGCTTACTTGCACATTCCGCCCTTCATCACAACCCTTTCGGGAATGCTTTTGTGGCGCGGCGCCGCTCTTATCGTCCTTGACGGTTTGACAATCTCGCCCTTCCCGCAAAAGTACCTCAACTTGTTCTCTAGCTACATCCCCGAAGTATTCTTCCCCAGCCTTGCTGAAAAGGCTTTGGAAACAACAGACGAAGGCGAAGTTACAGCCGCCGCTATGCAGGCCGCCGAAAAGTTGTCTTCAATGACATTGACAGTGACAATGATTGTCGCGATCGCAATTTGCGCCGTAATGATCGTCACAAGCCTCATAAGCAGAAAGACAAAGACTTCAAAGGGATACGCCGTAGAAGGCGCCGCCCCCTTCTTTGCCCGCCTTGTAATCATAACATTCGTTGTTATCGCTGCCGCTTGGAAGCTTGGACACCACCACGGAATCCCGACAGTATTGATCTTGATCGCGATTGTAGTAGCCTTCTACACATACTACACACAGAACACAGTTCCGGGCCGCTACCTCTACGCCATCGGCGGAAACGCAAAAGCGGCCAAGCTTTCTGGCGTAAACACTGACAACGTAATGATGTTCGCCTACACAAACATGGGCTTCCTTTCGGCCGTCGCCGCGCTTGTCTGCGTTGCCCGCTTTAACTCTGCCGCTCCTACAGCCGGCATGAGCTACGAAATGGACGCCATCGGATCATGCTTTATCGGCGGCGCGTCAGCTTACGGCGGATCAGGAACCATCGGCGGAGCGGTTGTCGGCGCCATCTTCATGGGCGTTTTGAACAACGGTATGTCTTTGATGGGTGTTGACTCCAACTGGCAGCAAGCCGTCAAGGGCTTGGTTCTCCTCCTGGCCGTTATCTTTGACGTAGTTTCAAAGCAGCGCAACAAGAAGTAGGAATGGTATGTCGCCGCGCTCCATTTTGCTAGTTGAAGTTTATTCAACTGCGCTCTTGCGAGCGCTGGCAATCAAGGCTTAAAAAAAGGCGCCGAAAGGCGCCGTTTTTTTTTCACTGCTTCTTTAAAAATATACGGTAGTTAAGCCAAGGCATTACCGGATGCAGTTTTTCTAGATTGCAGAACCATTCGGTGCTTACGGTGTTGCTGCCAAGCGCGTCAAAGATGTTGGAAAAAGAAACGATTCCCCGCTTAAAGAATTCGGCGGCGCAATCGGAATAATTGTTTTTGTCAACCATTTTTGCCAACGAGCAATCCTGAACCAAAAGCAGCTCTCGCGCGCCAAGATTGAGCAAGCGGGTTTTTAAGCCGCCGTCGCCCGGAAAGCGCGAAACCAAGTCCACGATCCTTTCGCTTGCCTTTCTAAGATAGCGGATCATCCAAGAGTTTTTGTTTGAAATCAAATTTTCGCCGTAAGCGAATTCTGAAAAGGCGGCGGGATACGGAGTGATTTTTTGGGCGCCAAATTTTCCTTCCAAAACAGAGCTGGGATTGGCAACGCTCAAGCCCTCTTGCAAGGCAAAGACAATCGACTCCTTTAGCCAGTCAAAGAATTCAAGCCAGCTTGAGCTTAAGTCAAGGACGTTAAAGACAACTGTTGTAGAAACGTCTGCGTCGTCGCCCAAAATAATCGCGGCCTTTTTTAGCGCTTGCGCCTTTTTGTCAACAAATTCCTTTGCGTCGGCCTTGATTTGCTCCGCCGCCAAATCAACGTTGTAGTCCTGGCCGTCGCGGTTGTGATAGCTCCAATAGGTCGCCGAGCGCGGCTTTCCCTCTTTTATGAACGGAGTCAATTCCTTTGACGACAATTCCCAGGCAACGTCTTTGGAAGCGTCGGCATAAAGGCTGCTAAATTCCCTGTCGCCCATAAAGTCTTCGGCCGCGACAATCGAAAGGCCGTTGGGACAGCGCGCCGGCATAAAGGTTCCGTTTTGCGGAGCGGTTTGCGAGAACAAAAAGCTCATCGACGGCAAAAAGATGTATGAAATTCCGTAAGACTTGATTACTTCTTCAATTCCTGGAGCGTAGCCCATCTCCGGCAAGAAAAAGCCGTCGCTTACCCTTCCAAAGTATTGCTTGATCGCAAAAAGGCCGCTTTCCACTTGGGCATTTAAAATCTCGGTCATGTCCGAAAAATGAGGCATGAACAAATACGTTCCGCACGTGGCCAAGATCTCGGCATAGCCTTCTTGCGCGAATGACGAGAACGCTCCAAGCAAGTCGCCGTTCCAAACTTCATTGTACATGCGCTTGTTTTCTTTTACGCGCTGCAAATTGGCGTTGGCCGCCTTTTTTAGCGCCGAATTTCTTTTTACGCGCTCGACTTCTTTATTGGCAAGGTCGATCAAATTGTCCAGCCACTTGTTGTATTTCTTTTTTATGTCGAGGTCGGAAAGGATTTCGCAAGTCGAAGCGGAAAAAACAAGCGCCAATTTTGCGTCCAGTTTTTGGCTTTTGAAATATGAAAGCAAATTTAAGGTAGGCAAAAATAAATTTGAAAAATACTGGAATACTAATGTCGTCTCTTCATCGCAGCGGGAATTTTCATTGGCGCCAATCTTTATGTAAGGGCAATGAAGATTAAGTACATATATCAAATTTTTTGAAGCCATTGTTTTTACCTTATATATTATTAATTAAACGATTGACGGTATGTGTTGTAATGCCGCCTTAGCAGTTCCGCCACGCCTGAATGCTCTACGATTCTTGACACAGCCAACTTTTCGCCGGGCTTTGAAGCCATTACCGGCGAACCTTTTGGAATCACAATCTTTTCCGAAAAAGCCAACGTGTCGCTCTTTCCGGCGCAATCAGAAACCAAGTCAACGCGAACTATCTTTTTTCCTCCGGGAATGATTACATAATTTTCGCGGTCGGAATAATTTAGCTGGATGTCAAAAGCGTCCGCGGGCTTTTCGTCGTCAAAGTTTTCAAAAAAGTAAACGAACAAACGCAATTGGCTGCGTTCCGCTTTAATCTTTTTTATTGTCCATTCGCTTAAATCCCACCAAACAAAAAGCGAAATGGGATTGCGCAATATTACATTGATTTTTGTTTCGTTGTAACTTGCTGGCAAAGTGTTTACGTTGATGGCTTGCTCTTCATCGTCAGAAAGCGCGATTGTCTCTTTTACTTTTTCGCCCTCTTCCAATTCGCTGGCCATGGCAAGCAAATCGCCAATTATAAATTGCCTGTTCAAATCATCGGGCGCGTCGATTCCATATTCATCAGCGATGTCCAACAATTCCGCCGATGTCAATGTCTCTAATTTTGCTCGCGTCAAACGATGGTCTTTTTTCATAATGCTATAAATATCTATTAAATTTTGACCTTTGTCAAGACAGGCGCAAGGCTCGCAAAGGCGGCGGAACGCTTTTCATTCGCGCGTTTTTTTTATATAATGGCAAAATGGTTACATACTTGGCAAAGCTTGGCGAGCTTACGTTAAAAGGCTCCAACATCAAGCAGTTTGAAAAGCAGCTTTTGCAAAACGCCCGCTCCTACTTTGGCGGGGACGACGAAATAAAAATCAGCTTGCGCGCCGGCAGAATGTATTTTGCAGCCGACGAATCGCGTTCCTCAAAAATAGAATATTGCCTTGAGCATTTGGTTGGAATCACCGGCTGGGCAAAAACGCAAGTCGTCGAAAAAAACATCGACGCGATTAAAGACGTAGTGTACAACCTATGCGTACAGGCCGCCCAAAACGGCGCAAAGACCTTTAAATGCGAGGCGCGCCGCGCGGACAAGGGCTTTCCGCTTGACTCGTATCAAATCAACAGAGAAGCCGCCGCCCGCGTCTTTGACCAAAAAGTTTTGCTTGTAGACGTTCACAAGCCGGACGTAAAGGTTTTTATAGAAGTTCGCGACCAAGTTTACGTTTACACCGACGACAAAAAGGGAATCAGAGGCCTTCCCGTAGGCGTTAGCGGCCACGGCCTTTTGCTGCTTAGCGGCGGCATAGACAGTCCCGTCGCCGGCTGGCGCATGATGCGGCGCGGAATGAAAATCGACGCGGTTTACTACCATTCCTACCCCTACACCAGCGACGAAGCGCAAAAAAAAGTGGAAGACTTGGCCGAAAGAATTTCGGCCTACGGAATCAGCGTCCACTTGCATATCGTAAGCTTTACCGAAGCGCAAATGCAAATCAAAAAATCTTCGCCGGAATCTTGGTCAACCTTGCTTTTAAGAATGTGCATGATGCGCGTGGCGAATAAAATCGCGGACCGCATCGGAGCGCAATGCATCGTCACAGGCGAATCGCTTGGACAAGTCGCAAGCCAAACGGTAGAAAACATGGCGGTTACCGAAAGCATGGCCGCCTACCCCCTAATCCGCCCGCTAGTTGGAATGGACAAGGAAGAAATAATCGCCGACGCGGTTACAATCGGAACCTACGACACTTCGATTTTGCCATACGAAGACTGCTGCGTTTTGTTCAGCCCCAAGCACCCTGTCTTAAAGGCCGACAAAGAAGAAGCGAAAAAGATTTACGACGCGATGCAAATCGAGCCGCTTTTGGAAAAAGCCTTTGAGGAAAGAGCGATAAAACGATTCTGGAACGGCGCGCTACAATCTTGATTGAGCGCGCCGCGCAGGACTAGTGGACCGGCTTGTCCAGCAAAAGCTTTGCGATTTTGCTGGAGTCGGTGTCAATCTTGAGCGCGTCAAAATTCTTGGCCATGCGGCTGTCAAAATCTTGGTCTTCAAAAATCTCTTCGATTTTGTCATAGATTTTTGACGGCTTTTGTATGAACCAGCCAACCTTATTTTGAACGGCAAAGCGCATGTTGCCCAATTCTTGGTTGTGAATGTAGCGCGAAATGATTATGGGCTTTCTGCAAGAAAGCGCTTCAAGCAAAGTCGCGGGACCAGCCTTCATTACAACGCAGTCGGAAAGCTTTATCAACTCGTCAAGGTAGTTTACAAAGCCGTAAACGTGAAGGTCCAATTTTGGGTACAGGCGCTTAAGGCTTTCCAAGTAAGTGTATTTTCCCATATCCTTTCCGCAAACAACGGCAATCGCGAACTTTGCTTTTCGCAAAATGCACTTGTTTACGATGTCAACCGCTCCAGGAAGTCCGTCGCCTCCGCCAACCAAAAGAACAGTCTTTTTGTTTGGATCAAAGCCATGCTTTTTTCGCAAGGTCAAAATGTCTTTTGAGTCAAAGGGCTCTTGGAATTTTGGGTTCATCACAAAAGGAACGACAGTGATTTTTTCCGCCGGAACCTTTTGCGCGATTCCAGTTTGCTTGGCCTCTTCCGAGTAGACAAGGTAGTCCAAGCTTCTGTCCCAGAACCAAGCGTTGGGCAGCGTAAAGGGATCTGTGACCATTACAGTGATGTTCACTTTTTTGTGCAAGCGGATGACGGCCGACTTTGAGTATGACGAAAGAGCGAAGTGGAACGAAACGATGTCAGTGGGCTGCTCGCGCTTAAAGACTTTCTTTAAGTAGTGAACGGTGTGAAAGCGCATCAGCTTGCTTACCATAGTGGCGAAAATTCTGTGCTGGCTAATGTCGTAAATCAACGGAAAGAGGCCGTGAAAAAAATTGGTGGCCCAAAAGTAAAGCAGCTCAAAGCCAACCTTTCCCAAAATGTTGGCCTTGTCAAAGCCGTTTACCATAACGACTTCGGCGTCAGGGTTTTGCTTGAGAATCTGTTCTTTTAAAACGCGCGCGGTTGAAATGTGGCCCGCGCCGGTGGTCAAGTACAAGAATAAAAATTTGCGTTTAGCCATAAGATTCTCCTATAAAAACTAGTAGCTGTACTTTGCCGAAATCGAAATGTAATTGTTGATCTCGTTATGCAATTTGTCAAGCCAGGATTTTTTTGCCGAGTCAATCGCGGCGTCGCGGTCCGCTTCTGTAGTCGCGGCTTTGATCGCTTCGGCTCCGCTTCCGTAATAAATCGGAGAGTCGGCTCCCTTGTTGTAAATGAATTCAAAGGTGTAGCCAAAGTTCAAAGTCAGCGTGCCGTAGCGCTTTCTAAAGGCTTCCCAAGACGCCTTTAGGCCAAGCTGGAAGACGTACATCTTGTGTTCTTGGCTTAAGAAAGTCATGCGCTCCTGGACGCTTTTTGGATAGGGGTCCGTTCCCGCTCCGCCAGTGTTGTCGTGCGCCGAAAATTTATCGCAGTGAGTCTTAACCTCGCCGTTGTTCCAGCTTTCAGTCTCATTGGCAAAGCGGATAAAGTCTGTGGAAACGTTAAGGTTAAGGCGCTTGATCGGCTCGAACAAAACTTCAAAATGCAAGCGGTCCGAGTTGGGCCACAAGTTGGAGCCGATGGAAACGCCGTGGTTTGTGTAGTTGGAATAGTTGAACCTTTCGGCGTCAATCGGGCCTTGGTCCCTGTCGGGGGAACTTAGCCAATGCGAGTACATGTAAGGCAAAACCAAAGTATAGTCAAACGAAAGCTTTTTGCAAAAGTCAACGGTCGGCGTGTACATTACGCCAGTCTGCAAGGCGGCCTTAAACTTTGAGTCAAAGTTTCCCTTGGCCCAATCGTCGATGCTTATGTCGTCAACCGCAAAGGCAAGCGCGGCTTCAAAGCGGTCAAAGGGACGGAACTCAAACTGCAAGCCGTAAATGTCGTTGTCGCCCGCGTCAAACATTCCTTGCAAAAGAATGTAAGGCGCCGGAATCAAGTAGCTGGGATCAAAGCGCTCGCCGACGATTCCCGCCTCAAAGTAAGTGATTGAAAGCTGCTTGATCGGAGTAAAGCGGATGGAATGGAAGGCCAAGAATTTATTGGCGGTGTTCTCGCCCTTTGCGTTTGACGCGGCGATGGCGGAAATCGTTTGGCTGTACTGCCACTTTTCGGCCGCGTAGTTGACCAAAAGATTGTTCATGTGGCAAGAAAGCGGATTTAAGATAATGTTGTCATGGCCAAAAATGTTTGAAAAGCCGATTCTGTTGGCTCCGACGATTCCGCTTATCGTGGCGTTTCCTACGTTGAGGCCGGCTTCCATGTCCCAGTTTCCGTCAAGAGGACCAAAAGTGGCCGCGTCGCCCCAAGTGTTCAAGGGCTCGTTTTGGAAAGTCCTTAAGATTTCGCTAGACTCTGTTGACTTGTTGTGCAAGTTCAATCCAAGATTGTAGCCCAAGGCAATCCAATCCTTGAACAAAACGTCGCCAAAAAACGTAGGCTCGGCAAAAACGAATTTTGTCAACTTGTCCGAGCCCTTGTCCGAAGCCTTTAAACTTGCTCCGACTTCAAAGCCGACGTGCCAGGCTTTTCCAAAATATTTTTCGTAATAGTATTTGGCAGTCTCGGCGTCCGCTTCCGTTCCCTTTTCTATAGCCGCGTCAAGAATTTCTTTTATGACGCTGGCCGGATACGGACTGATTTGCGGCAAAAAACCGACATAGCCTTTGATTTGCCACTGTCGGGCGCTTTCGTAAAAATCAAGATTGGGATCAATCGTAACCTGAGAAAAAGCCGCCGCTCCGATAAAAAGCGACGCCACAAGCGCGAACAATTTTTTATTCATAATGAGACTTCTCCTTAATCTTAGTAAATTTTATTCTGGCGCCCAAAACAAGCTCAAAGGAAACTTCTGTCTTTCCGACTTCATGGCCGGAATTTAAAATCACGGCAAGCGAAGGCTGGGCCATAAAGTCAAGCCATGCGTTAAGGCTGTAGCGTCCGTAAAGGGTGACAACGTTGACAAACTCCGGCGTTCCTGTTGGAGCGGCGCGGTTGCGGCCGTTCTTGTATTCATTTTGCTGGATTTTTGTCGTTCCGTCAGCGTAAGTGACATAAGGGTAAACCCAATTGTCCATGTTGGCGTTGCTTACGTTTAAGACTCGCGGGCCCCAGCCGACTTTAGAAAAAATATCCGGATCGGACAGTTCGCCGCGCGCCAAGAAAAGGTACTTAAAGCCGGCGGCCCATTTTTTTGGAACCTCGTAGGAGGCGTGAAAGCTTGCGGCCACCGTGTCAGGGCCGTAACGCGTTCCTATCCAATCGTAAAAGTCCTTTGAGCCGGAATTGCTTTCGGAAGACGTTCGGACAAAAGACCAATTGGGGCTTGAGTTTATGTACAAGTACGGCTGAGCGTAATAACCTTCCAAATTAAAGTGAAGGTGGCCCTTTTGCAAGGGAATGTACGACTCAAGGCCCAGCTGTACGCCCATCGCGTTGGGAACGTAATTGTTCTTGTCCGCGTTGTCGTCGTCCAATTCAACAGGAAGCTGGAATTGGGTCATAGACCACAAGGCAAAAACGCGCAAATATTTTACCGGCGCGACGTTGGCCTTGATTCCAAAGAAGCTTCCGACATCTCTGCCCTCCGCCTCATAGTCAAGCCAAGAAGCGTAGTTGTGCAAGAACATCATCGGGTTAAAAAAGCGCAAGTCCATCTCGCCGTAAGGAAGCGCGGCTTCCATAAAGGAAATCTGGAACTTTTTTCCGATTCTTGCGTCAACCTTGTGCGCGTAAAGGTAGCGGCGGTTGTTGTACTGAGTGATTGATCCGGTGTATTGAACGATCGGCGAGTAAACCGTAAAAGCCGCGCTTGTGGCGTCGGTCAAATACTCGGACTGGATGATGGAACCAGTCTCCGCGCGGCCAAAGGACTGGCTCATGTTTGTCACGCGAATGTTAAAGCCTACAGTGTCGGTAAAAGCGTAGCCGATTGAGCCGTATGCGTCGTGCGGAAAGTTTACGTCAAAATTTTTGGGATTGTACGGAACGTTAAAATAAGTGTCGTTGTCATTGGCCGCGCTCTTGTTGATTCCTGCAAAGATGTCCGCGTAAAAAGAAGCGTAGTCGCCGACGCCAATCGTCACCGGCGCTTCAAGAAAATGCTGTTTTTCAAAACGGTCGTAAAACCAACGGACGTTTTTGTTTGTCTTTACATAGCCTTCCAAGTTGAGCGCCGGCTCGGCCCTAACCTGCACTATCGAAGCGTTGACAGAGCAAGAGCTGTCTTTCATATAGTCGATGATGTTGTCGTAGTGAACTTTTCCGGCCTCGCTCAACGAATCGTAGTCGATCTCGCCAAGCATCGCCTTGACTTGATTCAAGCTTATCGGAGATTGGTCGGAGAACTGGACAAGGCCGCTCTCCTGTTCCAAAATCTGGAGCGAATCGTAAATCCAATGGCGGCTCTTTAAAAGAGTTTGCCCGCCCCTTCCCGGCTTTTGGGCAAAAGCGTTAATGGCAAAAGAAAAAAGAATGGTTGCAAAGAAAATCGAGCGCGCTTTCATTGCGCCTCCGGCGACGAGGCGGCCGCGGAAGAAGCGCCATTATCCATTTCTTTGTCGTGCTTGTCTTTTAGCAAAAAGTCAAAGTTGACCGGCTTTTTGGCGATGCGGCAAAAGTCGATTCTGCAAGAAAGAGCCATCTCAAAGCCTTGTTGGAAGTTTCCAGACTTGTTGTTGTGGTTAAAGACAAAGATGTACGCGGGCTGGCAAACCACAGTAAGCCATTTGAGCGGAGACCAAGAGGCCTTTAAGTAAATGACGTTGTCGTATTCGGCGGTTCCGTGCGGGCTTGAAAACTCGCGGCCGTACTTGTACTTTTCGTTGTCAACGTAAATCCAATGGCGGGCAAGGTCCTTGTCGGTCGTGCTGCCGTTGATCCAGCCGAAATTAGTGAAAATATTAAAGTTGGAAAACTCTCCGCGGGCGGCAAAAATGTAGTTCAAGTCAAGCGACCACTTTCCGGGCTTTTCGTAGCCGACGGACAATTTGCCGGCGATCGAGTCGGGGCCGACGGGGCTTCCAATCCATTCATAGTCGGGGCCGCCGTCGTCGCCCTTGGCCGAAACCAAAGACCAGTTGGGGCTTTGCTTAATCCACAAATACGGCGAGGCGTAGTAACCTTCAAGATTGAATTTTAAGAAGCCGCCCGCAAGCGGAAACTGCAAGTCAACGCCGCCCTGCAAGCCGCGGCCTTCGGGCAAGGCTCCCGCTCCTGAAGTCCGCTCTGTGAACATCTGGTGCTCGGTCTTTGAGATCAAGGCGTAAAGGCGCAAGTTTTTGCAAGGAACGTAATTGAACTTCACTCCCATGTAGGAAATCCAATCGTAATGGTTGTTCAACTCGTAGGCGTGGAAAATGCCAAAGGGGTTCAAGAACTTCATGTCAAAGACATCGTAGGCCGCGCCGCCTTCCAAGAAGCCAAAAGTAAAGCGCCTCCAAAGCCTAAAGTCAATCTCGTGGTTGTACATCGTCTCTTTTTGGTTAAGCTGCTGGACGTTGAAGGCGTAGGTAAAAATCGGCGAATACAAGCGGAAGGTTCCGTAAGGAAGATCGGAAAGCCAATCGCTTTGGATTACGCTTCCCAAAGAGGCGCGGCCGTAGTTGTGGCGGCCCATTCCAAAATTAAGGTTTATTCCAACGCCGTTGTCCCACCTATAGCCGGACGAAAGGTATGTCATATGCGTAAGGTTGGGGTCAAACGCGTCTTCGATAAAAATATGGTTTATGTAGTTGTCGTTCTTTAGCATGTAGGAACGTCTCTGTCCTACCGCAAGGCCCATGTAAACGGTCAAGTAATCGCTCAAAGTTATGCGAATCGGAATCTCGGCCAAGCGCTGGCGTTCGTGGTAGTTGTAGAGCCACTTTAGGTCCGAGTTGGATTTTGCAAAGACGTCAACGTTAAGCTTCGGCTCCAAGCCAAGCGAAAAAATTCCCGCGTCAAGCGAAAAATCAAATTGGCTAAAATATTCCTGGACTCGAAGGTACTGGTCCTGCGCGGGCTTGGACAATTTTTCGTAAGGGATTTCTTCCAAGATGCCCCTAAGCTCCATTATTGTGAGCGGAGTGTGGTCCACGAAATTCCATCTTCCAAAGTCTATTTCGATTTGCGAAAGAGCGTCGTAAACCCAATGTCCGCTGGGAACCAAGTCGGAGCCTCGCCTTGCGGCCGAATAAGAGGCGGCGCAAAGGGCCGCGGAAAGAACAAACATTGTTAAAATCTTCTTAAAATTCATTAAATAATCCCTAAAAATTGTGAAAAAATTATATCAAAGATTATGATTAAAATCAACACTTGCGCCCATTCATTATTTTCTTTATAATAGGGGAATATGAAAGCCCGTAACAAACACTTGCTTCAATGCCTGGCCTGCCTAACGATTGCCTTGGCGTATTTTTTCTTAAGCTACACGCCCTTGCAGACAGAATTGCATTTGCGTCCCGAATGGACTTGCGACATATTAAAAACGCCCGAAGCCGCCATGCAGGAGGCCCTTTTGCCCTTTAGGCTTGGAAACAAGGGCGGCTATTTTACCCATTCCGGAAAAGTCGTGACAATCGCCGACATTCCCTACAAGGCGACTTTTTCAAAAGACTTTTACGCCCTTTATTCAGAGGACTCCAAGGACATTCAAGTTTCAAGGCCAAACGGAAGCAACGCCTTTATGATTTATTCTCCGGGCTTTCCCTTTATCCAAGAAGACCGGGTCTTTGTTTTCGCTCCGGGCGGCTCGACGATCGCCTTTGTCAACAATTCAACAGGAAGCGTTGAGTCCGAATGGGAATACGCCGCTCCAATAACGGCCTTTAACTCCTCGCCAAAAGGAAGCGTCGTCGGATACGCGGACGGTCAGCTTACAATCTTTGACCAGTTTGGAAAAAAGAAGAACGAACTGGCTCCCGGCGGCAGCGACTACCCTGTCATCCTTGGAGCGGACATAAGCCAAGAGGGAAATTACTTTGCCTGCGTATCGGGCCTTGACCCCCAGCGCTTTGTCCTTTACCGCGACGAAGGAAACTACACAAAAATCATTTACCACGAATTCTTAAAGGTCAACCTTACAAGACAGACAAAAGTTTACTTTAGCAAGAACGACCGCTACGTTTACTTTGACTCAATCGACGCTTTGGGAATCGTTGACACGGAAAGCGGAAAGGCCGCCCACATTCCCCTTTCGGGAACAATCTTGGACATCCAAGAATCGCCGGTTGACAAAAGCGTGTTTGTCCTTAGCCGCTACCAGCAAAAGTATTACACAATTACAATTTTGGAAGATTGCGTAAAAAAGATCGGACAATTCTCTTTTGAAGCGGACGCGGCCTTTATATTGGCGGACGGAAACACTCTTTTCGTCGGCAAGGACAACAAGATTTCAAGGCTGTCTATTTCAAAAAGCTGAACGGGAGAAAAGAATGAAAAAAAATCTTTTTGCAAAAATCGCGACAACCGCGGCTCTTATGGCAATCGGCGGAGCGCTTTTTTCTTTCGGCTGGCCTGTAAAAAATTTAGACACCGAAAAAATGGTTCCCTCCTTTGCCCGAAACCAAAGAAATAGATTCAACGCCTCGCTGACTTTTCCCAACGCTCAAAAGGCAGTGGCCGCCGACAACGGAAAAATCATCGCGGTAATCACCGAGCATCAAAACGACGGAGACTGGTTTGAGTCGCCGCTCGGAAACGCGGCGATCATCAGCCACAACGACGACTTGATTTCTGTCTACGCAAACCTTGACGCAAAGAGCGCCCTTAACTTGCAGGAAAAATTCCAAGTGTCCGACGGACAAGAATTGGGCGACATCGCGTCTTCCGCTTGGACCGAAAACACGCAAAGCGGCGCGATGGAATTCCAAATAGCGGACACAAAGGCAAAGACTTACATAAACCCCTTGATCCTAATGCCGCGCTCGATAAAGCCTCCCCGCATTTACTTTGACGGAGTGACGATCGAAAACCAGTTTGGCCGCTCCTACAACTTGGCCACCTTGCGCTCCGTTCCCGCGGGCCCCTACACCCTTTACAAAAAGCGCCAGGCAAACGTCTCCCCCCACAGGGTGAAAGTTTACGTGAACGGAACGGAATTGGAAAAGATAAGCAAAGAAGTCCTCAAATGGCAGGACGGAAAAATTCTTATCGCCGGAAACAAAAACTACACAAGCGAGCAATTCTATCCGTCAGACGACACTGAACTCTTGGGCCATGTCCTTTTGCCGCACGGAGTCAACACGATTACGATAACAGCCTCGGACATCCATGAGAATTCGGTGACAGCCAACTACACAATATCAGGTTACTAAGATGGAACACAATATGATTTTGTCGGCCTCGGGCTGGCGAAAAGTTTTCGCTGAGAGCGGAATCGAATCCGATACGACCGCAAAAATCGGAAGCGACAACAAGGCGCTTTCTTTTTTGGCGGCCCAATCCTTTTTGGAATGGCTGCAAGCTCATGCCGCGAAATTAAACGGCGGCAAGCCCAAGAAGGCCGCGCCAAAAACGCCCAAAATCGTTGTGGCGACCGACACGCGCCCCACCGGCAAAGAAATCGCTGAATGCGTTTTGCGCGCTCTTGCCTTGGGAAAGGCAAAAATCGTATGGATTGGCGTGGCCGCCGCGCCGGAAATCATGGCTTTTGCCCGCGGCTACGACGCATTCATTTACATTTCGGCAAGCCACAATCCTATCGGCCACAACGGAATCAAGTTTGGCCTAAACGACGGCGGCGTCTTGAACGCGGCGCAAAACCTTGAAGTAAGAAAAATCTTTGAGCGCAAATTGCAAGAAGCGGAAACTGTTTGCAAGCCCAAGACTGCGGCCGCCTTTGCGGACACTGTCTCCAAGACAAAAATGGCCGCCAACAAAAAGGCCGCGCTCGCCTCCTACGAAAAATTTTCCCGCCTTGTTTCAAGCGGAACGGAAAAAGCCGCGGCGCAAAACAAATTCTTTTCGCAAATCAAAGCCGCCCTTAAAAAGAACAATGTCACGGTTTGCGCGGACTTTAACGGAAGCGCCCGCTGTCTTTGCATAGACAAAAAGTTTTTCACGTCAGTCGGCGCGTCCTTTAAGGCAATCAACGACAAGGCGGGAAAGATCGTCCACGAAATAATTCCAGAGCCGGAAAACCTTGTCCACGTGGCGCGCTTTGTCGAAGAAACGGCGGCCGCTTCTAGGGCTTGCAAGACTCAAACAATCATCGGCTACATGCCCGACTGCGACGGCGACCGCGGAAACATCGTATACTACAGCCAAAAAGAAGGCAAGGCAAAAATCCTTAAAGCGCAGGAAGTTTTTTCGATCAGCGTTTTATCGGAACTTGCTTGCGCCGCCTTGCAGCAAAAGAACGCGCGCCTTGCCGTCGCAGTAAACTGCCCGACATCAATGCGGGTAGAAGAAATCGCGGCCGCCTTTGGCGCCAAAGTATTTAGGGCCGAAGTCGGCGAAGCGAATGTGGTGAACCTTGCGCGTGAAAAGCGCGAGGCCGGCTATGAGGTGCCGATTTTGGGCGAAGGCTCAAACGGCGGAACGATAACCTACCCGGCCGCGGTCCGCGATCCCTTGAACACCGTAATGGCCTTGATAAAGCTTTTGTCGATAAAAGACGCATACGCGCTTTGGGCAAAGGCCCGCGGACTTCCGTTCAGCGAAAACTACACGCTGGACGACATCTTGGACTCGCTTCCAAAATACACGACGACCGGCGTAAGCGAAAAGCGCGCGATCCTAAAAATAAAGACAAGCGACCACGCCGTTCTTAAAAGGAATTTCCAAAAGGTCTTTGAGCGTTCCTTTAAAGAAGGAGCGGACGGCCTTTGCAAAAAATACGGCCTGGCCTCTTGGAAATGCGCCCTCACAAACGGAACAAAAGAAAAAATCGGCGCGACGGACTTTTCAAAAAGTGGAAAAGGCGGCCTAAAGATTTTGTTCTATCCCAAAAATTCGCGCAAGGCCTCTTCGTTCATTTGGATGCGTGGAAGCGGAACGGAGCCGGTCTTTAGAATCATGTGCGACGTTTGCGGAACGAACGCAAAAATGGAAAAAGAACTTTTGGCATGGGAAACAAAAATGCTTGCCCAAGCCGACAAAATACAGTAAACTTTTACCATAACACGCGGAGGTTATTTATGGAAAAGCAGGAAATATTGCAGAGAGCGAAAGCTTACATCGCCGAAGAAAAAGACGAGCGCTTTAGAAAAGAAGTCGAAGACCTTGTCGCAAAAGAAGACTACAAGGAGCTTGAGGACCGCTTTTACCAAACGCTTGAGTTTGGAACGGGCGGCCTTCGCGGAATAATGGGCGGCGGAACAAACCGCATGAACACGCTTGAAATCAACATGGCCACTCAAGGCTTGGCCAACTACGTAATAAAGGCCTTCCCCGAAAAAGCCAAGGCCGGAACTTTGAGCGCCGTTGTCGCCTACGACAGCCGCCTCAACTCTGACGTATTCGCCGAAGCGACGGCCCTTATCTTTGCCGCCAACGGAATCAAGGCCTACCTCTTTAGCGGAGTGCGCCCCACTCCCGAATTGTCATACGCGATTCGCGAGCTTAAGGCCGACACAGGCGTCGTCGTCACAGCCAGCCACAACCCAAGAATGTACAACGGCTACAAGGCCTACTGGAACGACGGCGCGCAGGTAATCGAGCCGCACGACAAGGGAATCATCGTAGAAGTCAACGCCGTAAAAGAAGTAAAGACAATCTCAAAGGAAGAGGCTCTTAAGAACGGCAGCCTTAAAATCATCGACAAAGAAATCGACGAAAAATTCTGGGCCATGTGCAAAGAGCAGCTTTTCCGCCCGGCCTTGATCAAAGAAAAGGCTTCTAGCGTAAAGATCGTATACACTCCGCTCCACGGAACGGGAGCCATGCACGTAGAAAAAGTTTTGGGCGACCTTGGACTTAAGGTAATCACCGTTCCCGAGCAGCAAAAGCCCGACGGAAACTTCCCGACTGTAGAAAAGCCCAACCCGGAAGAAGCCCCCGCGCTTAAGATGGCGCTTGCGCTTGGCGAAAAGGAAAAGGCCGACTGCGTAATGGCAACCGACCCGGACGCCGACCGCTTTGGAACAGCCTTCCCCGGAAAGGACGGAAAGTTTGTTTTGGTAAGCGGAAACCAAATGGGCGCCCTTTTGATGGAATACGTTTTGCTTAGCCGCAAGGAATTGGGAAAGATGCCCGCAAAGCCGGCCGTCGTCCGCTCAATTGTAACGTCTCCCTTTGGCGACGCGATTTGCAAAAAGTTCGGCGCAAAGATGGTTGAATGCTTGACAGGCTTTAAGTGGATCGCGGCGGCGCAAGCCCAAATGGAAAAGGACGGTTCATCCGAATACGTCTTTGGCTTGGAAGAAAGCTACGGATACAAGGTAGAAAAAGAAGTTATGGACAAAGACGGAGTAAGCGCCGCCGCAATGTGCGCCGAAATGACCTTGTACTGGGCCAGCCAAGGAAAGAGCGTATTGGAGCACTTGGACGACATGTGGGCCGAATACGGATACTTTGAGGACCGCGCGATCAGCCAGTACTTTGAAGGACCGCAAGGCCCGACAATCATGGGCGGCATTATGACCAAGCTCCGCACAGAAGGCCTTAAGTCTTTGGGCGGAAAGAAAGTCCTCCAGATTAAGGACATCCAGCAGAGCGTTTCATTTGACCCGGCCAATCCCGGAGCCAAGACGCCGATCAACCTTCCCAAGAGCAACGTATTGCAGTTCATCCTAGAAGGCGGAACGATTGTCAGCGCCCGTCCCAGCGGAACGGAGCCAAAGATCAAGTTCTACATCAACAGCGCCCTTCCGCCGGCTGGAGCCTCCGGCTTGGCCCAAAGCAAAAAGGACGCCGCGGTCCTTTGCGACGCGATAAGCGCCGACATCAAAGCGATTCTCGATGCCGCCGCAAAATAACGCGGCCTTTAGTCCCGTCAAATTGCTAAAAGACTACAGAAGGCTACGCCGTTTGATTAACGAAAACGGCGCGGTCTTTTGCGCCTTTGACGTCGAAACGACGGGGCTAAGCTACAAAAAAGACAAGATAATTGAATTAGGCGCTGTCCGCTTTGACAAGAGCGGCGTCCAAGCCACTTACGATTCCTTTGTTCAAATAGCCTTTTCCCTACCGCCAATCATAACAAGCATAACCCACATCACGGACTCGATGCTGGAAGGCGCTCCCGACATTCAAAAAGTAATGAAGGACTTTGAAGATTTTTCAAAAGGCTGCGTGCTTGTGGCGCACAACGCGCAGTTTGACTGGAACTTTGTCAACGCCGAGCGGACGACGCTTGGAATGAAGGAATTAAAAAACAAGGCCATCGACACCTTGGACTTGGCGCGATGGGCCTACCCTGTAAACAAAAAATACAACTTGCAGTATTTGGCAAGCGGAATGAAAATCGACGTCCACGCCGCTCACCGCGCCAATGACGACGCGCGAGTCTGCATGGAAGTCTTTTTACGCGCCGTCCGCGACACGGATTCAGTGCAGAAGTGATTACTTGCAGCGATTTTTGCAGTGTTCGCAACCGCAGCCGCAATTTGATTTTCCGCGAATCTTGTTTCTTACAAGGCTAACGATTATGGCGACGACAATTGCCGCCATAATCACGCCCACAATTAGCGTCCCCATTGGCTCACACCTTGACGGAAAGCGTTTTCGCTTCGCTGTACTTCTTAAAGAAGAGCGCGTAACCGACGCAAGCAAGCGCGGCAAAAGCGGCGATCAAGCCAACTACATTGACGCGGCCGGCAAAGGCGTTTCCAAACTGGTTTACCATCAAAGCGACGACATAAGCAAAGCCGCACTGCCAGCCGATTGCAAACCATGTCCACTTGGCGCTGTTCATCTCGCGGCGGATCGCTCCGATAGCGGCAAAGCAAGGCGCGCACAAAAGGTTGAATACCAAGAAAGAATATCCGGCCACGCTCGTAAAGGCCTGGGCCAAGGCTTGGTAAACCGTAAGATCTCCCGCGCCGTAAAGAATGCCCATCGTGCCTACGATGTTTTCCTTTGCGACAAGGCCAGTGATTGAAGCGACTGTCGCCTGCCAATTTCCCCAGCCAAGCGGAGTGAAAATCCAAGCGATGCAGCTTCCGATTTTTGCCAAGATTGAAGAATCAAGCTGGTCTTCGGCCAACATGCCAAAGCCTTCTTCGGTCCAACCAAAGAATGTGGTGAACCAAACGACGATTGTGGAAAGTAAAATGATTGTTCCAGCTTTTTTGATGAACGACCAGCCGCGTTCCCACATTGAGCGGAGAACGTTGCCCAAGGTCGGCATATGATAGGCCGGAAGCTCCATTACGAAGGGAGCGGGATTTCCAGCGAACATCTTTGTCTTTTTAAGAATGATGCCCGAAATTACGATCGCGGCCATTCCGACAAAGTAAGCGCTTGTGGCAACCCATGCCGCTCCGCCAAAAATCGCTCCGGCGACCATCGCGATAAAGGGAACCTTGGCGCCGCAAGGAATGAATGTTGTAGTCATAATCGTCATGCGGCGGTCGCGCTCGTTTTCGATCGTGCGGCTGGCCATAATGCCAGGGATGCCGCAGCCAGTTCCAACCAACATCGGAATGAACGACTTGCCGGAAAGTCCGAACTTGCGGAAAATGCGGTCAAGAACAAAGGCGATACGCGCCATATAGCCGCACGCTTCCAAGAAGGCAAGCATCAAGAAAAGAACCAGCATTTGCGGAACGAATCCAAGAACCGCGCCGACGCCGGCAACAATTCCGTCAAGGATAAGGCCGCTAAGCCATTCGGCGCAGCCAATCTTTTCCAAAAGGCCTCCGACCAATACAGGAACGCCGGGAACCCAAATGCCGTAGTTGGCGGGATCAGGGCCTTCCTCTCCGTACTTGTCGGCCATCGCTTTCGCTTCGACGGCGGCCTCGTCGGTAATCTCTATCGGGTCAGAAAGCTCAAGCGTTTCTTCGTCCTCTATTACGTATGTCGTCTCTCCGTTGTCCAAGGCTTCCAAAATTGCCGGCGTGTCGCCGTACTCTTCGGCCGCCGCTTCGTAGGCGCTTGTTCCGATTCCAAACAAGTGCCAGCCGTCTCCAAACAAACCGTCGTTGGCCCAGTCGGTGGCAGCCGCTCCGACTCCGACCATCGCGATCCAGTAAACAAAGAACATAATGCAGGCAAAAATCGGAAGGCCCAGCCAGCGGTTTGTGACTATGCGGTCGATCTTGTCTGAATGAGTAAGGCGGCCTGCATTGGCCTTTTTGTAACTTGACTTTAGAATTTGAGCGATGTAAATGTAGCGCTCGTTCGTAATGATGCTTTCGGCGTCGTCGTCCAATTCTTTTTCGGCGGCCTTTATGTCGTCTTCAATGTGGGCAAGCTTGTCCGCGTCAATTTTAAGCGACTCCATGACTTTTTCGTCGCGCTCAAAAAGCTTGATCGCGTACCAGCGCTGGCGTTCCTCCGGAAAATCGTGAACGATAGCCTCTTCGATATGGGCAAGCGCGTGCTCCACCGGGCCGCTAAAGGAATGCTGCGGAACAGTCTTTGTGGCTTGCGCCGCGGCGATCGCTTCTTCGGCGGCTTCCATTACGCCGTCGCCCTTGAGCGCTGAAATCTCAACGATTTTGCAGCCCAACTGGCGCGACAATTCGGAAACGTCGATTTTGTCGCCGGCCTTTTTTACCAAGTCCATCATGTTGAGCGCGATTACAACCGGGATTCCAAGCTCAACAAGCTGAGTGGTAAGATACAAGTTGCGCTCAAGGTTTGTGGCGTCAACGATGTTCAAAATCGCGTCGGGACGTTCGTTTACAAGATAGTTTCTTGCGACAACCTCTTCCAACGTGTAAGGCGAAAGCGAGTAAATGCCAGGAAGGTCTGTCACTACAACGCCGTCATGTTTTTTAAGCTTTCCTTCTTTTTTTTCTACGGTTACTCCAGGCCAGTTTCCTACAAATTGATTGGATCCTGTAAGAGCGTTAAAGAGCGTCGTCTTTCCGCAGTTTGGGTTTCCAGCAAGAGCAATTTTGACATTCATTTTATTCCACCTCTATCATTTCGGCATCGGCTTTTCTTAAAGAAAGCTCGTAGTTTCTAACATTCACTTCTATAGGATCTCCCAAAGGAGCGACTTTTCTTACAAAGATTTCAACTCCCTTTGTAACGCCCATGTCCATAATGCGGCGTTTTACAGCGCCTTCGCCATGAAGGCGGACAACTTTTACAGTGTCGCCCACCTTAACGTCCTTTAACGTATTCATATTTTCCTCCAAAATTATAAACAGAAATAGCGCCGTCAAACCATGACGCGGCGAGCCATGTCTTCGTTGATGGCAATGCGGGACTCTTTTACTTTTACGATTACGTTTCCGGCAAGAGAATTGACAATTGTTACGGTTCCGCCAACCGTAAAGCCAAGGTTTTCCAAGTGGCGCCTGGCCTCGTCGTTGCCGCCGATTTTCTTTATGACTTGCTCAACTCCGGTTGTCGCATAGACTAAGGGAATCACTTTTGTCTCCTCTTTGTAACTAATATACAATATATATTAGTCTATGCTTACTGTCAATAGTTTTTAACAACTTTTTTCAATCTTTTGGCAAAAAAAATCCCCCGACAAGCGGGGGAATTTTGCGCCAACAACGCTCACAAAACCGATTGTAACAACCAAAAGACTTGCCCGAGCGTTACCCGCGCGGAGCGGTAGCCGGATCGATGGGACTTCCGTTCCTAAAGACCATAAGCGTTAGGCGGCTTTCCTTGCTGATGGAATCGACGCCAGCCGTTCCGATTGTGTCGCCGTAAACGACGTAATCGCCCTTTTGAACGCTAATGCTGGACATACCGGTGTATGCGTAAATCAAGCCGGTCTTGGACTGGACAAAGACAACTTCGCCAAAGCCGCGGTATGAGCCGCAGTACATTACCGTTCCGGCCATAATGTTCATAATCTTTTCTTTTTTGGCGGCGCTAAGCTGAACGCCCGACACCTTTCCGTTAACGTAAGTGATGCGGGGATTCTTTACAGGCCAAACCAAACCCGACGAACTCTTTGCCGAAGAATACTTTCTGGGATCCGCGTCCTTTAGGTCAAGCGAACTTGCGGCCACCGCTTGGGAAGCCTTTGCGGGAACCTTAAGCTTTTGACCGGCCTTTAGCGAAGCGTCGCTGCCCAAATTGTTAAGGGCAAAAAGCTCGGCGACTTTAATGCCGCGCTCGCGGGCGATTCCGTAGTAAGTGTCGCCTTTTTGGGCAACGTATGTTTCAAGATTTTCAGTTGAGTATGAAGAGCCTGACGAAACCGAAGCGGAATTCAAGGTCGCGGCGTTTTCGATGTCGGGCGTTGGAATGTTAAGCTTTTGTCCAAACTTAAGGACGTCGCTTTCGCTTAAGCCGTTGGCCGCGCGAAGCTCGCTTACTGTGATTTGATACTTACGACTGATTGAATAAAGAGTCTCGCCTTTTTCAACCAAATGAGTGGTATCGGCAAAGACGGCCGACGCCATCAAAACTAAAGAAGCGCGAAGGAAAACTCTTAAAAAACTTTTGCTGACTTTCATACCCTTATATTATCGGCAGAAAATCAGCAAAAGTTGAATTTAATTATTTCGCGCTTTTTGTTGTTTTCTTTGCGGGAGCCTTTTTGGCGGCGGCCTTTTCGCCAGATCCTTTGTCGGCTGACTTCAAGATCTTTTCCCGCTTTGAAATTTCTTTGGTGAATGTAGAAATAGTTTTTAGCAATTCAGAAACTTCAGCGTCGTCGGCGGTCAAAGGAGCGGCGTTCTTGGCTGACAATTTTGTCGCGACAAGCTCGCCCAACGAAGCGTAAGCCTTCTTTACTTTTGACTCAAACTGCTTTTTTTCGGCCAAAACCATTCCCAAGTCGCCATAATTCTGGATGGCAGTTCCGGCTTTAGACAAGCCCTTTTTTGTAGCGGAGAATCCAGTCTTAAGGCCAGCCTTGATGTCGTTCCAAATCTTAGAAGCCTTTTCTTTTGTTTCCTCTTTCATATTAAACTCCTATATAAAAATTATAACGCGCTTTTTTAAATCCGTCAAATTATTTTTGCCGCAAGCAAGGTAAGGTCGTCAAGCTGCTCGTCTTCCCTAAGATAGCTGTAATGCAAGTAGACGTTGTCGGCCTGCTCGTCGTCTTTGTTGGAACAATAGTATTCGTACAAGTTGAAGTGTTCCTTTAAGAAGGCGTCGATCCTTCGGTCTACGCGAACAGTGTCCTTTTCGCCGGCGTTTTGCGGCTTGTAAAAGCGGAAAACTTTTTCGACTGAGCAAAGCGCAAGGATTACCTCCTCCGTAGAGCCCGCGCAGTTGGTAAAGTCAAACTCAAGGACTTCGTTGGGAACGGGATTATGGTACTTTTTAAGAACGTACTTTTGCTTGTTCAACACCGCCTCGATGATTTCTTGGATGCGTTCGTTTTCCATTTGCTCGCTTTCGCTTCCAACCTTATGGTTTTCGTGAACGCCGTCTTCCGGTCCGTCTTGGCATTTTGTCACGTTGAATTCCTGGTCGCGGAATTTGCGCGTTGATTCCTCGATGCCGTCAGTGTAAAGGAAAAGAACGTCGCCCTTGTTAAGGCGGGTCTTTTCAATCTTGAATCCGCCCTTCATCTGCACCATAAAGGTTGGAAGCGGACCGGCGGCGGGAGTTTCTTGCAAGGTCAATGTCTTTTGCTTTTTGGCGGAACTGTCGTAAATGTGAACGATGTTGTCGCCGGCGTTGCAAAGGTTAACTTCGCCAGTCGCGGTGTCAACCAAAACCAAAATCAACGTGGCGAATTTTCCCTTGATTCCAAGAGACTCGATAAAGTCGTTGATTTGAGTTACAAGGATGTCCAAGCCGACGCCGGATTTTTTTGGCGACCAGTTTTCATAATATTTTCGGAACAAGGTCGCGACTACGGTCATGATAAGGGCGGCTGGAACGCCGTGGCCCGAAGCGTCGCATTTGATCATAACGTAATGGTTTTCGTCCAGTTTTTTGTAGTCAAAGTAGTCGCCCGAAACTTCGCTGGCGCCTTCGTAGTAGCCAAAGCACTGGAAGTTCTTGTCGTTCAAGATCGCGACCGTTTGCTTGGCGCCGGAATTGTCAGGCGTCAAGGGCAAGAAGGCGCGCTGAACGACCTTACCGTCCATAGCCAAGTGTTCGTCTTGGGCGGCCTTTACCAAGTCGCGGGTCATTTCGTTCACGCTGTCGCCCAGCTGGCCGATTTCGTCGCGGCTTTTGATTACGATTTCCTTGCCCGCAAGTTTTTCCTTGTTGACGGTGTTTCCGATCATTACTACGTGGCTTGCAAGGCGCTTGATCGGGCTTACGATTACGCTGGCCAAAACCCAAGAGGCGATGATGCCGATCAAAACGGCAAAGAGCGAAACGGCAAGCGCCGTATAGACGATTGTCCTTCGGGCTCCGTCTATGGCTTGAATCAAGCTTACAGTAGAAACCGAGATGAATACAATCGCGCGCACGTAAGTTTGCGAAGTGCCCTGGCGGTAAAGAACAGGCCGATAGAACAAATACTCGGTGTTCTCTCTGTCAAGCAAGGCGGAATTGTATTCCGGGAAGCTTCCCGTCGCGCCTTCGGACATTTCGTTCAAGGTTCTTGAAAGGCGCGTTGAAAGTTCGGTTGTGATTACGGCGATCTCCTCTCGCCTCTTTATCGAAACGGCGTCCGACCTAAGAGCGATTGACGCGCCTTCGGCGTTTAGGGCCGCGATGTTCTTTGCGATTTCTCCGGCGCTCTGGGCGGCTTCTTGGTTAAGCTCTTGGCATATATCGGAAGCCGAAAGCATTGTTTGGTCAGTGATCTTAGAGACTCCAGGAGTGAGAATCTCTGTGTCGATCTTTTTTGACAAATCTGAATCGTTTGACGCCCAAAGGAAATCCAAGCCGCCCGATCCTTCGTCGTTAGAAGAAAGGCCCGCGATGCTTACAAAGTTGGCTTCGCTAATGGCGGCCGACTGTTCCGGCAAGGCGCTCAATTCCAAAACGTTTTGCGTAGGCATGTAAGCGCGCGCTCCGCTTGCGATGCTGGAAAGCAAAACATTGACGCGTTCCTCCAAACCTACAGACAAGGTTCTTTCTTGGGAACGAGTCATAACATAGCCCAACGGCAACGAAACCAAAAGGATCGCCATAAAGACAATCATCGCGGTGAACGACATAAGCTTTAAGCGCAAGCTTGTTCCCCGCCGATTCAGGACTTGAATCTTTTTCTTTTTTTCCAGCGGCATAAGGTCTCCTGAAAGAAGCGCGTTGATTTCTTTTTTCACAAGGACAGCTTCCTTAGCGGAAAGAGCCAATCCTCGCGCCGCAAAAATCAAGGCGCCTAGCGCGATTATGATAATGATCGCAAACAGAATGTCTCCTGTTCGCGTAAAGAATTTTCCAGTGTCGTAAACTCTTTGCCAAGCGGGCTTGTAAACGTAATTGGCGGCAATCTTTACCGTTCCGTTTTCGCTGATCTCAAAGGCCGACGGCATTCTGTAAACGCCGCGGTCCGAGTGGTAAAGGGTTATTGTGTATGTTCCCTGGGGAATCGTGTTGTCAAGCTTAATGCCGGCGATTCTTTCGTCGCTGGCCAAAGAATAGTCTCCGTCCCTTAAGTTAAACTCAAGCGAATACGGCTCTTTTGCGTCTTCCTTGGAAATTACGATTTTGTAAACCGTTCCGTCATACCTAAAGCCGGAACCGCGCAACTCCAAAGAACTGCTTCCAAAAATGTCAGAGTTTTTGCTTACAGACGAAACGCGCGTAAAGGGCTCGTACTTGTTTGCGTAAACGGTTACAAAGGCAGGCTCGCCGACGTTTCCGGCCTTGTCGATGGAGCGAACGCTAAAGGTATAGACGCCGTTCCTGCGGTTGGCAAAACGAGTCGATGTGTTTCTTGTTTGAACAGCCGCCGCAGGAGCGCGAGGCTTTAGCGAGCCTTCGGGATTCTTTTGCTTAAAGGCGGCAAGCAAGTTTGAAAGCTCCGCGTCGCTTATAGTCGTCGGATGGCGCTTAGAGGTGAACAGTTCTTTTGGAAGGTTTTCGACTTTTTCTAGGTTGAATGAATAACCTTCGATTTCTTCGTCTTCTGATTCATCGCGCCAGCTAAAGGCAAGGTCGTTGCTTAGGGCAAAGCCAATCGAATCCGCTTGCGGGCCAGTGATTACTGGCGGCTTTGGCGGAGTCAAATCCCTGTAATAAGAAATCGTCGCGTTGTCAGACCAGTTTCCGGCGTAGTCAACCGCCCTAACCTTTAGATACCAATTCTTTTCGGCAGGCGCCTTGACTGAAATCGTGTTCTCTTTTGGAAGGTTCATCAAAGATGTCGGAGCGTCTTTGTTTGGATCCTGTGTCCACAGCCAAGAGTAGCCGCGGATGCCGGAAGAATCGGTGGGCAACGAAACCCTAAAGCGAACGTTTTCGTCGCGGCTTCTTTGGCCCAAAGCGTAAGAAAGAGGCGTGATTGTAGGAAGCAAAACCGTGTGGTCGCTTTCCAGCCTATATATCCAAGAAGAATTGCCGCTCGATCCCTGCCAAACAAAGGCAAGAGTCTTGCCCTCGTCCGTAATCATCGGATAGACAAAAGTCGCGGCGCTTCTTTGCGGAGAAAGAACGATTTGATCGCCCCACAAAGTTCCCTGTCGCTGGGTAAAGTAAACTCTTTCAAAGCCGCTTCTTGTGTCAAACCAAACCAAGCTTAGGTGATTGTTATGGCTGAACAAAATCGGTCGGTTTGCGTTGCCGGCGGTTGAAATCCTTTCCGTTCGGCCCAAAATGTTTCCGTCGTTGTTCAACTGGGCAAAGTAAACGCTTGAGTTTTCTGAATTGTAGGGAGTGCGTTCCCAAGCGATGTAATTGCTTTGCTCAAAGCGCGCCAAAGTCGGACGCTGGTCGCTGGACAAATCGTTTTCGGAACCTGTGGCAAGCATTACAGGATTTGACCAAGAAGATCCGCCGCTAGAAGAAAGCGTTGAAAAAAGCTTGTATACGATTCTGGATTGAGTTCGATACTGCGCTTGGAAGACGACCAGCTCGCCTTTTGGCGTTGAAAGCAATACCGGCAAAAATGGGTTAAGGCTTTTTTGCGCCGGAGAGAACTCGCTAAAGTCATTCCAGTTTATTCCATCGCGGCTTTTGGCGTAAAGCATCGTAAAGCTTTCGTCGCGGCCCAAAGAAGTAAAGACGATAAAGCCGCCGTTGTGCAAATCGTAAACGCGGGGAGCTACAAGCGGAAGGTTTTGCTTGCTAAACTTTTTTTGGTTAAAGGAAACGCCGCCGTCAGAGCTTGTGTAAATCGAAATTGTGTTGGCGTCAGAAAGAACGCTTACCGCCAAGACGCCGCTTGAATTCATCGCGGCGCTGTAAAGGTCGGGAATTTCTCCGGAATACGGAAAGGGACCCGCAAAACGATTGGCTTCTTCCCACTTTCCGTCCTTGTAAAATTGAACCATTAAGTATATAGAAGATTTCTTTGCGTCAACTTCTTGCCACACCGCCGCGGCTATTTGTCCGTTGGAAACGGCGCTAGGAAAGCACACGCCGCTAGAAGATATGCGGACTGGATTTTCCCAAAAGTAATTTTGCGCCGCCGCTCCCCTTGCAAGCAAAAGAAAAAGAGAAAAAATAACTGCGGTCAAAAAGCGGTTCTTACGCATTTCCTTCATTATACCAATATTCGTTCCAAAGCGCAAATCATAGGCAGGCCGCCGTCACATTCGCGCTTGGACTTGTTTTTGCAAATCCAAAATCTTAGATGACCTTCGGTTGGCGGGCGTCTGCAAAAGCTGCTCGACAATCGTGTAGGCTCCAATTACATTGTTGTTTCTCAACTCCTGAATCGCTTGGTTATAGCTCGCCTCGTCCGCGCTAGAAAGAACGACGGCGGCCTTTCCGCCGACCGCGATTTGGATTCTGTCCTTAAGCATAATCGCATTGTCGTTGTTGGGGTTCAAGGCAATCGCCTGGTCAAGCCTGCTCAAAGCCTGGCGCAAAATTTCTTCGTTGCCCTTTGCGCTTGAGTAAAGCCTTTGCGCTTCCTGCGTCAAACTGTTGGAACGGCGGATTCCGCTTTGGTCAACCGGCTTTTGCCTGATTCCAAGCTCAACCTCAACGTCATAAATCAACTTGCTAAGTCCAGGATAGCCAGGCCTAATCTCGGCCAAATCAAGCAAGTCGCTGTAACCCTGCTGCTGGGTTGACGGAGACTTTACGTTTTGGCGGGCGGCTTGAACGCGGCGCGCGAATGATTCGTTAAACTGCGCCGGATCAATCAACTCGTCGATGCGCAAAGTCAAAAGCGCCGCTTCTTGGTTCAAAGGATAAACCATTTGCAGCTCTTGCAACTTTTTCTTGGCTTCGGCCAAAATCGTCAAGGCCTCGTCGCGGTTTCCGCTCTTAATCAAAGCGGAGCCTTGGTCAAAGTATTGGTGGGCGTTGCTCAAAATCTGCGACATTTCCGGATAAAGCGGAGCGGTCGGCTTGATTTCGCGGCCGGTCTTCATGCTAAGCGCGTTTTGAACCAAAAGCTTAAGGTTCTTGATCTCTTCGTCTTCCTCAACGTTTGTGACGGCCCAACGGCTTTCGGCGCGGTTAAGGAGATTTTCTGCGTTCTCAAAGTCGCCGGCGTAGTAATCGTTCTTTGCGCGAGTCTTAAGGGCGCGCACTTCGGCAACGATAAGCCTGTTTTCGGCCTCGTTGATTCTTAAGCCCAAATCGGCAAGGTTTTTGTCGGTGGACTGGCGCAAGGATTCTGATTCCTGGTGGGCCAAAGACTCGTTGTACAATTCGCGGGCGCGCTGCAAGTCGTTTCTTGCGTTGGAGAATTTGTCGGCGCGGTAATTGCTTTCGGCCCTTCTGTAAATTTCGTCAGCTTGGTTTTGCGCGCTTTGGGCCAATACAATCTCTTGGCGCGCCCTGGCGTTAATGTCAACGCCTTGGCTTGTCCACTGGTCAAGCGAGGCCATTGTCGAGTTCAACTTTTGAACGGTAGACTGGCTTTGCTTGGGATTTCCGCGCAAACGGTCAAGCATCAAAGCCAAAAGGCTCTTGTCCGAAGAAAGAGTGTCTTGAACTGTTTGAACTTTTTGAACGGCCTCGCGCGGGTAATGAGTTTCCAAAAGGTTTTCGGCTTCGGCGTAAAGGTTCTGGTAGTTGCCCGAAAGGCTGTCAACCGCTTTTTCCGTATGGTCCGAAAGGTTCTTCCAAGCGGCGGCGGTCTGCGCCACAGACGAGTTTTTAGCAAGCTCGTTTACGCCTTGATAATAGTCCAAGATGTTCTTAAAGTCCAAAATCTTGTCAACAAACTTTGCGTCGCCGGCTTTTTTGTCGGACTTGCTTCTCTGCTCTTCCGCGGAAGTCTTGTATTCCAAATACCAAGTTTCGTTCAAGTTGGCAACGGCCTTTCTTTCGGTTTGGTCAAGCGCGCCCAAAATCGAAAGCAATTCCTTTGAGTACGAGTCGTCGCCGCGCGCGTCGGCCAAGGAGTCTTGCGGTATCTTTAACGAAGCCAGGCGCTGCGAAGCGGCCCTAAAGTCGGCCAAGTTAGAAACCGACGCGCCCGTTCCGTTAACAAAGTCTTTGGCGCTCCTCATAGAGCTTGCAAAAAGCGGAGTCGCTTCGCCAAACGCTTGTCCAGAGCGGTCCCTTCTTAACTGATTCAAAGAGCATACGTTAAGCGAAAGGTTTGCAAAATTGTTTGCGTCAACCAAACGCAAAGCGTCGGGCGAGTACGAAGGCTCCAAAGCCTTTTGAAGCGGAGCCGCCTTTACATACTCTTCAAACTTTTGGTTTACGGTTTTGTGCAAGGCCTTCTTGCAGTTGTCCATCATGTAATTCCACTCGCAGTCAACCGCTCCCAAAACGCCGGAGTTTTCGATGTTGGAAACGCCAAGCGTAAAGCGGGTCATAAAGGAAATGTATGAGGCTTCGGTAAGCTCTGGGTTTTGCCTTTTAAGCTGGGCAAAGACTTGGTCAAAGCGGCCGCCGGTGTTCTGAATTTGGTTTCTTACGCCGGCAAACCTTTCCATCTGCGCGTAAAAGCCTTGCCAAGCGCGCATAGAGTTTTGGTAGTTGCCCGATTCAACCGCCTGGATAAAATTTTTGTAAGCGTCGTTCCAGTCAGAGCGGGCCGAAAGATAATTTTGCGTAAGGCCGTTAAGCTCGTTGGCGATTTGCGTTACGGTGTTTTGAAGAGCAACGGGGTTTTCGTCGTAGAACTCGTCGCGGTACATATAATAGCCGCTTTGAATCAAAGCGATAGCGTCGGAGTACTTTTGGTTTGAAGCGTTTTTGGCGCCCTCTTCCAAAAGGCGGCGGAACTGGGCGCGGTAATATGTGAACTCGGCGGCGGCTTTGGCCTGGCGGATAAAGGCCAAGTGCTCTTGCGTGGGATGCTTTTCCAACGACTCAAGCTCTTTGATAACAGCCAATTTTTTTTGCGCGTTCTCAGGCTCTTTTTCCATTACGTCCAACAACTCGTTGGCAAGGCGGGTGTAATACGACCTGGCCCTTTGGATGGCGTCAACTCTTCTTTGAGCCGCGTCCAAGTCCTCCGGATTTCTTTTCATGTAGTCGGAAAGTTCCAGCAAAGCGTTGTCGTAATCGGTCTGCTTAATAAGGGCGTCTATCTCGCGCAAAGACATGCCTTCCGCAAACAGCGGAAGCGGCAATGAGCAAAGAGAAATAATTAAAATCGACAAAAAAGCAAATCTTTTAATAATAAACACCCAAGGGCGACACGGCCCCTTTTCTTCTTATTTAATTTTCGGAAAAAAAGAATTAACTATTAAGAGAAAAAGACCGAATAAAATATAAGAAGAAATTATTCTCCTTTCGCCAAAGTGGAAATTGACATTTTGGAGATTTTTTGAGATAATTATAGCGCATTGACAAAATGATGACAAGCAAAAAAAAGTTTGCGACATTCCTTGCCTTCTCCCTTTCGGCCCAATTATTCGCCTTGGACTTGACCGACGTGTTCAACACGCTTTCAAATCCCTTTTACAATATGGTCGATCCCAACGAAGGCCTTACATCATTTCCGTCCCTTAACATAACCAGCGGCGGCCGCGAGGAAAGTTTGGGAGGCGCCTTTACCGGCCTTTGCGACGACATTTGCTTTTTTGACTACAACCCAGCGGCCTCTTGCCTTTTAAAAAAAGGAGAAGTCGCCCTCTTCCACAACTCTTGGATTTCGGACTCCAACTTGGAAACCTTGGCTTGGGCCGACCGCTTTGGCGACTTGGGCTTGGGCGCCAAGATCAAGTGCTTTTACGTCCCCTTTACCGAATACAACTACTTTGGCGACCGCGTCGCCGCCAACTATTACAGCGAAACCACCGCTTGCGTGAACATCAGCTACAATTTTTTCCACGGCTATTACTTTAAGGGCCTTGCGGTCGGAACCAACTTAAAAACTTCTTGGCGTTCCGTTCCCGACTACACAAACAACGAAAACAACGAAATAATAAAAGGCTCCGGCCTTTCGCAAAGCTCTTTGGGCCTTATGACGGACTTGGGCATAATGCTTTCGTTTGACGCGATGAAAAACTTTGCCTCGCGCGACCCAAACCTAAAAATCGGAGTAAGCTTGTTGAACCTTGGCGTCGCCATGACAGGCTTTGGCTCGCAAAGCTCAATCAAAATGGACGATCCCCTTCCAACCGCGGCGGCCGCGGGCTTTTCATACAGGTTCCTAAAAAAGCTTACTGTTTGCGCGGATTTTAGGCAGCCCTTAAACTTTAACGACTTTTCAAAAAGCGGAAAGTGGTCCGCCGGCATCGGCATAGACTTTACCGTCACCGACTACCTTGAATTGATGGCTGGCTTTAGGCTAAAAGGCGCCAACCCCCGCTTTTCTTTGGGAACGGAATTTAAGGTCAAACGCTTTATCTTTGACATAAACTACACGCTGGACTTGACTTCTTCATTGAACCCGGTAAACCACTTTAGCCTTAGCGCCAGAGTCGCTTTGGGCGACCATGGCCGAAAGCAAAAACAAGAGCGCTGCGACGACTTGTACACCAAGGGCTTGGACGAATACGCAAAGGGAAACGAAGCCGCCGCGGTGGAATACTGGGAAGCCGCGCTTAAAGAAGACAAAGCCTGGACTCCCGCCCAGCGCTGGATTGACACAGTAAAAAATTCACGAAAGCTCTACGAGCGCGTTTTGGACATCCAGAGCCTCGAGTAATGGGACAAAAATCGCAAATTATATTTCTTGTAACTTGCGCTCCACCGCGTCAACGACAAAATCAGGAGAACTTGCGCCGGCGGTAATGCCGACGACCTTGGCGCCGCCAAAATCTTTTGGAAGCTCCTCGGCGGACTCAACAAAATAAGAATTGGCGCAAAGGCTTTTTGCAAGCTCGTAAAGGCGTTCGCTGTTGGCGGATTTTTTTCCGCCCACGACTACAAGCGCGTCAACTTTTTTAGAAAGCTCTGCAAGAGCCTTTTGCCTTTCGCCGGTTGCTGGACATATCGTGTCAAAAACTTTTAGTCCTTTTATTTTATCAGAAAGAATCGAAGCGATTTTCTTGTATTCTTCCGGCGAAAAAGTCGTTTGGCTTAAAAGAACCGCGTTGTTTTCCATCTCAGCGCTTGCGTCAAACCGAGCGGCCTCGTCCGCGCTTTGAACAAGAATAAAGCGGCCGCCGCTTTTGGGCTTGCAACCTTGCGCAGCAAAAAGCGCGCTGCCCTCCACCGCCTTTACTTCGGCATGGCCCTTGTCGCCTGTCAAAATCACGAACATTCCTTTTGCCGAAAACTCGGCCGCGCGTCTTTGGCTTAAGGCAACGCGGGGGCACGTGGCGTCTATGATTTGGGCGCCCGCAGCCTTGATTTGTTCCAAGACAAAAGGAGAGACTCCGTGAGCGCGGACAATTACAAGGCTGTCCTTGTCCAAAGAATCGATTTGATTTTCTTGAAGAATTTTTAGGCCCTTTTTTTGCAAGTCGTCGAGCGCGGCCTTGTTGTGAATCAAGGGGCCAAGTGAATAAATTTTTTTAGGCTTTTGCGCGGCGTCTTCCAAGCCAAGAGCGTCCAAGGCGCTCTTAATAGCTCGGCTGACTCCGCTGCAAAAGCCTAAAAGTTCAGAACGAACAATTTTCATTCAACAATATTAAAGAGCCGGGGCTCCCGCAGTTTTCTTGGGCATCGCGTGGTGGATTCCGTATTCCGGCTTCCAATCGCGGCGAGTAAAGTTGATAAAGCCCGAAGAAATGAAGATTGAAGAATAACAACCGCTCAACAAGCCTACTGTCATCGCGAGCGCGAAGTCCTTGATGCTTCCTGTTGTAAAGATGTACAAGGCCATAACGGCAAACAATGTTGTCACAGTTGTGATGATTGAACGGGCCAAAGTATCGCTCAATGACTGGTCCAAAAGCTCCTTGAAGTTCTTTACTTCCATAAGCGGCAAGTTGTAGCGGACGCGGTCAAGGATAACTACTGTAGCGTTGATTGAATAACCGACAATTGTCAAAACGGCGGCCAATGTCGTTGTGCTGAACTCAATCTGGCTCCATGAAATGAAAGTAACCATGATGCAGATGTCGTGGATCAAGGCCACGATGGCTCCCAAGGCAAAGTCCCAGTGGAAGCGGACTGTGGCGTAAAGCCAAATCAAAAGCATTGTTCCAAGGAGCAAGAAAATTGACTGGCGGGCCAATGAGCTTGACATGCTGGAACCGATAAAGTCAGTTTTAAGAACGTCAACGTTGGCTTCGCCGTATTTTTTAACAAGAGCCTTAGTGATTTTATCGCCTTCGCTTTCTTCAACGCCGGCGCGAATCTGGTATGTGTCGGCGGAAACCGCGCCGATTTTCTTTACGCTTACGCCGCCGATTGCAGACAAGGCGTCGCGAACGTCTTCGATTCCGGCGGCTCCCTTGATTGTAACTTCTTCAATGGCGCCGGGCTTAAAGTCGATTCCCAAGTTGATTCCGCGCGTTACAAAACTAAACACGCCGCTTGCGATAATAAGGCAAGACAATATGGCGCAAGGCAAAAAGCCGTTGCTAAAAGTTATTCTCTTTTTCATTATTTTACCCCCCAACTGATGCTGGTAGTCTTTTTCTTAAAGGCCTCGGTTCCAACATCGAACATCAAACGGCTTACGAACAAGGCTGTGAAGACTGAAGACGCGACGCCGATGGCCAAGCTTACCGCAAAGCCCTGGATTGAGCCGGTTCCCAATTGGCTAAGGAACATGGCGGCGATAAAGGTTGTGATGTTAGAGTCCCAAATGGCCCAAGAAGCGCCTTGGAAGCCGGCTTCGATAGCGGCAGCGCGGCTCTTTCCAAGACGCAACTCTTCTTTGATGCGCTCAAAGATGATTACGTTTGCGTCAACCGCCATACCGACTGTAAGAATCATACCGGCGATTGAAGGCAAGGTCAAAGTCAAGTTAAAGGCCGAAAGAACGGCGAACAAGATGTAAAGGTTGAGAACCTGGGCCACGATGGCGTTGATTCCCGCTCCCTTGTAGTAAATAAGCATGAACACGAAAATCGCGATCAAGCCGATGGCCAAGGCCATCAAACCGTCGTGGATCGTCTTTTCTCCCAATTCGGCGCCGATAACCTGCTGGCTTTCAACGCTAAGAGGAACTTCAAGCCAAGCGGTCTGCAAAACTTTCTGCAAGTTCTGCGCCTCTTCCAAGCCAAAGCCGTCGATGCGGACGCGGCCGCCGCCGATCTTTGTCTTGATTGTGGCGGCGCTCTTAACCTTGTTGTCGCTGATAACGGCAAGGCGTTCGCCTACGTGGTCGCCTGTAAAGTTGGCGAAAATCTCGGCGCCTTCCATGTCCAAGGTAAAGTCAACGCCGGTCTGTCCCATCTGGTCGCGGCTAACTTCGGCGCTCTTTACGTAGCGGCCGTCAAGCGCGATTTCCTTTTTAAGGGCCATGTACTGGATGAACTCATCCAAGCCGTAAGAGTCTTTTGTGTAGTAGCCAAGGATTTCTACGTCCTCGGGAACGACGCTGGGGTCGATCAGCTTTCCGTTGTCGTCAAAGCAAGACTCGGGGTTTGAGTAATAATACTGAAGGAATTGGTTTGTGGCTTCCTCGTCAACAAGACGGAAGTTGAGGATGCCTTTTCCCATAATGATCGTGTTGATGGCGTCGCTCTGCTCGGCGCCCGGGATTTCGATGTAAACGCGGTCTTCGCCCTGCTGGCGGATAACCGGCTCTGTCAAGCCAAAGCGGTCGATGCGGCTCTTGAGCGTTTCAATCGCCTGCTCCATCGCGCGAGTCTTAAAGGCAACCTCTCCGCCGGAAGCGGCGACTGATTCCTGGTTGTTCTTTACAGCGGCGTCCAAGTCGGCGTGAACGATGATGTTCATACCGCCCGAAAGGTCAAGGCCAAGCTTTACTGAGTTTGTGTAGTTGCGCTTGTCGGCCAAAACTTTTTCGCGGTAGCGTTCCTGATACAATTCAAGAAGCTTGGCGTGAATTGACGCGGCGACGTTTTTCTTTTCGTCTTCTGTCTTGGCGATGCGGCCAAGACTGAATGAAGAAAGCGCGGCGCTCAAAGTCAACGGCTCCGGAACCGCTTTTTTGAATCCTTTGTAATTCTTTTTTACAGCCTTTGCAAGCCAAGCGTACTCTTCGCCAAGCGGAGCGCTAGGATTAGACGCGGCCAAGGCTTCCAAAGCCTTTACGTCTTTAGCGGCTTGCTTAACCGAATATTCCTTGATTTTTTCAAGGGACTGCAAGGCCAACTTTTGGTCGGCTTCGCTAGTTTTAAAATACCATTTAATTGTAGGGCGCAAGAACGCCAAACAAATTCCCAATACTACAAGAAGAATGACAAAACGCCATCTTTTGCTCGACTTTTCCATTTTTATGCTCCAATAATAAATGTTTTATTTTTCGCTTTTTTCTTCGGCTTTGGCTTTTGCAGGCTCAGCCTTTTTTTCGGCTTCGGGGTTCACTACAGACGCGATGGCGGAACGTGTGAACTCAAGCTTTGTGTTGTCGTCAACCTTAAGGATTACAGTCTTTTCTTTTGTTGAAGAAACCACTCCGTGGATTCCGCCGATTGTAACAACCTTGTCGCCCTTTTTAAGAGCGGCCAACATTTTTTCCATTTCTTTTTGCTTTTTGCTTTGAGGGCGAATCAAGAAAAAGTAAAAAATCGCGATCATCAAAACGACTGTAACGATCAAAGAACCAAAACTTTGAGTAGAAGAAGCGTTAGAAGCCGCTTGCAAGAGGGGTATGAATGACATATTTTCCTTCCTAACTTTTAAAAGTGTATAGTGTTACTATTATATAGGAAGAAGCGGCCTATGTCAACCGTTAAATCACCGCAAACTGTTGATGTAAGTCACCAAGGCGGCTCTGTCGTAAAAATCGGCGGGGTTTTCTATCGAATGGTCAGGCCTTGCGCCCTGGTCAATGTCGTAGTAAGAGCCGTTTTTCATGTAACAGAGGCGCTGGGGGCCGGAAATGCGGAAGCTTGTTCCCCAAGCGGAAGAAATGAACTGGACAACGCACGCTCCGCCGCCGGATGTCTTTCCAAGCAAAGTGACTTTTTCGGACTCCCTGAACAAGCTGGGAACGAGGTTTCCGCAAGAAAAACTGACCGGCGTTACAAGGCAAAAGAGCTTTCGGTCCCCAAGCGTGTCTTTTTCGTCAAACTCGTGGTCGCGATTTGCGTCACACCGGTAGCTTGTGGAGCAAAGCGCGCCTGTGCTCGTGTATTTCATAGAAACGGTCGCCTCCCCCAAGAACCAAGACGCCACGAACACGGCCGTGTCAGCCGCTCCGCCAGTGTTGGCGCTAAGGTCGATGACAACGTTTTTAACGGGACTGTTCTCTCTGGTAATCTTTTTGTGGGCCTTCATTATAAGGCCGATTGTGTCGTCGTCAGGAAAAGTGTCAGGGTCGTCCGTGTAGTACTTGTCAAGATCCTGTTGAAAAGCGTCAGCTACTGCAAAAGCGTCAAATGTCACAAAGGCCGTGTCGTCAACCTCGTGGTAGCCCATCTCGGCCTTGCCGCTTGCGATAGCCGACTCGCGGGCAGCCTTGTACATTTTTTCATTCGCGTCCAAACGCTCACGGGCGGCGCCGTTTGGCTGGTAGGCGTCGTTCTCGCCGACAAGGTAGGAAAAATTCAACCATTTTGCGTGGTTGTCATCCAAGAAGTCTCCGATTAAATGGTATATGGCCTTGTCGGCGTCCAAAGCGCTGGGACCGGTCAACCAAGAGTTTAGGCTGTAGTTTGGAGCCACGGACTTTGAAACGCTCAGCGAGACGGCGCCTTGGTTTTGGAAAAGCCGGTCAAAGCTTGTTATGCCGTGCTGTTCCTTTAGACCGTAAAGAAGGTCAAGAGCCATGCAAAGCTCCTTGTAGCCAAATTGCGCCAAAGCGGCGCTGCGCTCGCCTCTGTTTCCCGCATAATAAAGATTCCTTGAGGCCTCGTTGCCCGGGAGGCCTTTTTTGGACAAATCGCTTTCAAAAATAACGGACTTTCCGTTAAAGTAGAGGCAGCTTAAAAAGGTGGGCGCGATAAAAATGTCCGAGACCGTCTGGAGCGGAATCAAATATTTTCCGTCGCGAATTGGAAGGTCTATTCCATATTTTGCAAAGTCAATTATGAGCGGATCTCCAAAGCGCGGAAGATAAGTCGGGGGCATTCTTTTTATGAGACGAGGCTTGCCTTGATTGTTAAAAAAATTAAAGCTTGTCACGTCAAGTATCGATGAGCATCTGGTTTTCATCAAAAAGACGTTGTAGTCCTCAAAGCGAATCAAGTCCCTTTCAAAGTCAATTGTCATTGGAGTGTCAAAATGGTAAGTGTCGTTTTTTCTGACGCAAGTCACCACGGAGCCGCTCTTTGAAATTTTAATTTGCATCTGACTGTCAAACAATTGAAACAAAAGGTTTAGAAGGCCGACCATGTCGTTGGCTTCTAGATACGGAAGGTCGTTGACGCCGTCCAAAAAGTGGAGCGGCAAACCGGCGATAGTCTGGCCTTGAATGTAAAAGGGATACGTTCCGTCAATCCTGTGGTCGCCGCCCGAAGGACTAGAGCTTCCGCAAGATGCGAATGACAACACAAGAGACAAGGCTGCAGCCAAACAAAAGAATTTCTTCATAATAAACTCTCTCTAAAATTCAATGTCTTATTTTTCTGAAAACCTTTTTAAAAAAAGCTTTGTTCTTTCTTCCTTTGGAGAATTAATCACTTGCTTGGGATCGCCCTGCTCCACAATCACGCCGCCGTCGATGAAAATCACGCGGTCGCTGGTGTCGCGGGCAAAGGCCATCTCGTGGGTGACGACGATCATGGTCATCTTTTGGGCGGCCAAATCCTTTATTACCTTAAGAATTTCGCCGGTAAGTTCCGGGTCAAGCGCGCTTGTCGGCTCGTCAAAGACCAAAACTTGGGGATTCAAGGCCAAGGCGCGGGCAATCGCGACGCGCTGCTGCTGGCCGCCCGACAATTGCTGGGGATAATGGCCCACGCGGTCCGAAAGGTTCATGCGGGCCAGCCATTCTTTGGCGATTTGCTCCGCCTGCTTTTTGGGAACTTTTTGGACGCGGACAAGGGGCTCGGCCACGTTCTGCAAAACCGAATAATGCGGAAAAAGGTTGAAGTTTTGGAAAACCAAGCCGATTTTTAGGCCGATATTTCTAAGGTCTTTTTTGGGAGAATAGATTCCGTCCTTAACCAAAGAGTCGCCGCAAATTTCTATCGTTCCGCCGCTGACTGTTTCAAGCTGGCAAAGACAGCGCAAAATCGTGGACTTGCCCGAGCCGGACGGTCCGATAATGGAAAGCGCCTCGCCTTTTTTTAAGTCAAACGAGATGCCCTTTAAAATATCCGTTCCGCCAAAATTCTTTTTGAGATCCTTGACGCTGACTACGACATCGCTTTCCATAAACAACTCACTTGTAATAAGACAATTTTTTTTCTATGCGGCTAAAGGCAAAGGTGACCAAGCCGTTCATCACAAGGTAAAAGGCTCCGGCCACAAAAAGCGGAACGGTAGAGAAAACCCTGTTGGACGCGGACTTGGCCACGTGCAACAGCTCCACCACTCCGATGACAGTGACAAGAGCGGTGTCTTTGACAAGCGTGATCACTTCGTTGCCCATGGCGGGCATGATTCTTTTTATGACTTGCGGAACGATGATATGGAAAAAAGTCTGGCCCTTTGAGTAGCCTAAGACCTTGGCCGCCTCCCTTTGGCCTTGCGGAACGCTTTCAAAACCGCCGCGGTAAATCTCGGCAAAGTAAGCCGCGTAGTTTACCGCAAGCGCGATGATGGCGGCAGTAAAGCGGTCAAAGGACCAGCCCCACAAAAGGCCTGGAATAAAGTAGACGCAAATCAACTGCAGCATCAAGGGCGTTCCGCGCAATACCAGCAGGAATAGCTGGGCAAACTTTTGCAGCGGCCAAAACTTTGACATTCTGGCCATGCAAAAAAATACCGCCAAGGGAATTGAGAAAATCAAAGTAAGAAAAAATATCTCGACGGAAACCAAAGTTCCGGAGAACAGTGATTGAATCAAAGCGGCCAATTGCTTCTTCCCAGTTACTTTCCGATTACTGTGATGTCGCTTCCGAACCAAGCGCTGCTGATTTTTGCAACGGTTCCGTCGGCGGCCATTTCTTCCAAAGTCTTTTGAACGGCTTCAGTAAGCTTTACGTCGTTCTTGCGGAAGGCAACGCCGTACTCTTCGGCGGCCAAGCTTTCTGTAAGAGTTGTCAAAGGAAGGTTTGACTGCTTGATCGCATATTCGGCGACGATGCTGTCCATTACAACTCCGTCAACTCCTCCGATGATCAAGTCGTTGAGGGCCATCAAGTTTTGTTCAAGCTGAATGATTTCCTTTACGCTGTTCTTAAAGTCGGGCGAGTCGTTTACCGCGTCCTCGGCGCTGGAACCGGCCTGCAAGGCGATTCTCTTTCCCTTAAGGTCGGCCAATGTCTTAAAGCCGGAATTGTCGCGAACAACAACAACCTGCTTGTTGGCAAGGTAGGCCTTTGTAAAGCTAAGAGCCTTTTTGCGGTCTTCGGTGATTGTAAGGCCGTTCCAAATGCAGTCGATTTTGCCCGAGCTAAGCTCCTGCTCTTTTGAGTCCCAGTTGATGGGCTGGGCCTTGAACTTTACGCCCAAGCGCTGGCAAACGGTTTTGGCCAAGTCGATGTCAAAGCCTACGATTTCGTTGTTCTCGTCGCGGAAGCCCATCGGCGGGAACGAGTCGTCAAGGCCAAGAACAAACACGCCGCGAGACTTCAACTCGTCAAGGGAGTTGTCAACGTTCGCGCCTTTTTTGGCGCAGCCGGCAAGAGAGGCAGCCAATACGGCGGCCGCAAGAATCAAAGCGATTTTTTTCATTTTATATCCTCCAAAAATTTTAAACTGTTTAAATACCTAAAGGCGCGGGGCGCGTCACTTTTTTCTACTTTTTACAATTTTTTTAAGCGCGGCGACTTGTTCCTTTACGCGCTGGGGAGCGGTGCCGCCGATTGTTTTTCGTTCGGCGGCGCAGGCTGCGGGCGTGATCAAATCGTAAATGTCCTCGCCTATCAGCTTTGAGCACTGCTGGAATTCTTCCAAGCACAAGTCTTCCAAGCGGACGCCCGCGTCGATCGCCATGCGGACTGCCTTGGCGCTGATTCCGTGCGCCTCGCGGAAGGGAATTCCCTTGCGGACAAGGTAGTCGGCGACGTCTGTGGCGTTGAGATATCCGTCCTGGCAAGAGTCGGCCATTTTCTTTTTGTTGAACGTCGCGCTGCTTATCATGTAAGTGAACACAGTCAAGCAAGAAGAGACAGTGTCCATCGCGTCAAAGAGAGGCGCCTTGTCTTCCTGCAAGTCGCGGTCGTAAGAAAGCGGAAGGCCCTTCATCATCGTAAGAAGGTTGAACAAGTCTCCGTAAACTTTTCCCGCGCGGCCGCGAATAAGCTCGGCAAAGTCGGGGTTCTTTTTTTGCGGCATGATCGAAGAGCCGGTGGACCATTTTTCGCTAAGGTTGATAAAGTTGAATTCGCTTGTGGCCCACAAAACTATTTCTTCGCAAAAGCGGCTAAGGTGCATTTGCAAAAGGCTAAAGGCGCTGGTGAACTCGATGCAGTAGTCGCGGTCGCTTACGCTGTCGATTGAGTTGGGCGTGGGTCCGTCAAAGCCCAAAAGCTTTGCCGTCAACTTGCGGTCAAGCGGAAGGCCGCTTCCGGCCAAGGCTCCGCTCCCCAAGGGGCTGAGCGAAATTCTTTTGAGCGCGTCTTCCAAACGGCTCCAATCGCGCTCCAAGCTCCAAGCCCAGGCGCACATGTGCTGGCCCAAGGTGACAGGCTGCGCGTGCTGCATGTGGGTGTAGCCCGGCATAAGGGTGTCCAAGTTCTTTGAGGCGATCCAGGCAAGCGCGTCAATCAGCGCCAATATTTTGTTTTGCAAAAGAGGAACGACACGGCGCAAGTGGATGCGCTCGTCAAGCGCGATTTGGTCGTTGCGGCTGCGTCCTGTGTGAAGCTTTTTGCCCGCCGCTCCGATTCTGTCGGTGAGCGTGGCTTCTATAAAGGAATGGATGTCTTCGGCGCTGTAGTCGATTTTTAGCTTTCCGCTTTCCAAGTCTTTTTTGATTGAAAGGAGGCCGCTCTTTATTTTGGCCGCTTCCGCCTTGGAAATAAGGCCCGCGGAACAAAGCATCTGCGCGTGCGCGAGAGAGCCCTGGATGTCGTCAAAGGCCATCCGCTCGTCAACATAAATTGAAGTTTCAAACTCGACGGCCGCCGCGTCGGGGCCTTCCTTAAAACGCCCGCTCCAAAGAGCCGCGTGATTGTCGGAGGTAATCGTTCCGTGTCGCATATCGAAAGAATAATAGCAAAAAGCGCGGAATTTTGCAAGGCGGGAGAAAGCGTCCGCGCGACGCGGTTAGCTGAACAAATCCAACAAACCAAACCCCGCGCAAAAACCCCATAATTTTTTTTACGAATTTTTCCAAAAAAGTAAAATTTTCTGGCCTATCGCGCATACCTTATAGGCATAGGAAAACGCGCCGCGTTTTTCAATTATTGCATATAAGGAGTCATACCATGAACGAAAATCAAATGGCGCTCACGCCTCAGGAAAAGTGGGAGCGGGCGACAATCGCCAACAACTTCATCTTTTACAAAGTAATGAGGAATAATCCCGACGTTTGCAAAGAACTGCTGGAAATCCTGCTTGAGTTTAAAATCGAGCGGATTGAAATGTCGCAGGAGGAAGTCGTGGACATCGACTTTGCCAGCAAGGGAATCCGCATGGACGTCTACGCAAGGGACGCGGACGGGCTAAAGGCCTACAACATCGAGGTCCAAACCACGGACACAAGCGAACTACCGGAACGAGCCCGCTACTACCAAGGCGTGATGGACGTGGACCTTTTAAAGTCCGGCCAGCAGTACAAAGAGCTAAAGACAACCTACATCATTTTTATCTGCATTGACGACGTATTCAAAAAAGGCCTGGCCAAGTACACTTTTGAAAATTTGTGCGTGGAAGACAAAGAAACAAAATTGAACGACAGGACGCAAAAAGTCTTTTACATTTGCAAAAACTATGATAAACTGTTGGACGCAAGGCAAAAGGCCTTTTTGCGCATGGTCACGCAGAACTCAAGCAGCGACGACTTTACCCGGCGCGTCGGAGGTCTTGTCGAGAACGCCAAGCGCAACACGCAATGGAGGCAGCAGTTTATGGAATGGGACAGAGAGATGGCCTGCATGCGGGCCAAGGGACGTGCCGAGGGCCGCGAGGAAGGCATCGAGGAAGGCTCGCGGCAAAAAGCAGTGGAAGACGCGCGAAATCTCAAGGCTGCAGGCGTTGACATTAACATAATAGCCAAGTGCATCGGCCTTAACGTTGAGGAAGTTGAACAACTTTAGGCCGTGGACTGGGCTTGCGAGCAAGACTTGCTTGACGGCTTTGTCCGCGAACAAAAGGAGAACATATTGGGCATGTGTTTGACAGAGTTCAATGAAGAAATCGCAATCCAAAACTGGCGGCAGGACGGCATTATCGAAGGCCGCGAACAAGGCATCGCCGAAGGCGCGCAGGCAAAAGCCGTGGAAGACGCAGTCATCGCCGTAGAAAAAATCCACATTCCGATTGACGATGTTGCCCGCGAATATGGAGTTGACAAAAGCGAAATACAAAGCCGTTTGCAGCCCGCCCCCGCAAACTAATCCCACGCAAAAAAAACGGGGCGACTTGTTGGCCGCCCCTTCTTGATCTTGCAAATAAATCCTACCATTAACCAACCATTATTTATTCACAAGCAGTCCGTAGTCGTCAATTTTCTTGGAAGAATAATATTGCGACCCATCAGTCAAAACAAATGTATTTGCAGGCAGTTTAGGTTGTGGAGCCGTATAATGCTCACCAACAACCTCATAAGATAAGTTAGCGTTGCTTGAAAGCGTAATATTTACTCTTCCGTTGAAAGTAGTTGTAGTAGGCGACGGGTTTTTATCGAAAATGTGTTGCCTGAAGCATTATATACGCCCAAAAACAAAGCGGTCTCCCGAATTGGAAGACCGCCATTGATTACTTACCCGCACCTAGCGTAATTGTCCATCAGAATTAACACTGATAGTAGAACCTGATCCTGTGTTATAAGATGCGTGCGGACCATCTAACGTAAACTTAAATTTTGTTTTGTTTGAGTTTATCGTAGCAGGACTAACACAGGAGATTACACGGGACTCCCCATCCCACGTACTTGGCATTGTAAGATATATCTTAGAAGTCGTTGTTAAATTTGATTCCCTGATTTCTACAACCACATCACTGGCTTTATATACGTCATTGTCTTTCTTTTTTCCAGTTGAAGAAGGTATAGAAGCGCTTCCACCCATAACAAGACCGCCACAAACAGCGCCACCGTTACCGCTTGTTGCTTTGTTGCCGCTCATAGTTCCGCCAGTCATTGCAAAATAATCGTTATAGTTTTCGCAATAAACTCCACCACCAGATAGTTTTGCTGTATTACTTGAGATTGTCCCATTTTTTAAATATACACTTCCAGAAGACGCGTCGCTAGAACCGTCCGCAGAATAAATGCCACCACCATACATAGCATTGTTACTATTAACGGTTGCCCATGAACTATCTATTGTTATTTCTCCATTATAGTTATAAATTCCACCGCCATTATTTGTTGCATTATTGGAATCAATTTTTCCATAACTTCTAAAAGCTTTACGGCATGTATATAAACCACCTCCATTATTTGTTGCATTATTACCTATAATTTGCGCAGAGGAAGAATCCAATCCTGTAACATAGCCACCATCCGCATGCATTTCTTTTAAGGCCACTCCACCGCCATTCGGGGCAAGATTATAGCCGATTGTACCACTAGCCACAAAAAACAAAGAACCCTGATGGTAAACGCCACCTCCAAAACCAAAAGGATAATCCTGATTATAAATTTCTTCCTGAGCAGTTGATTTTGTCATAGTACCGTTTGCATAATTATGTCTGATTCCATAACTTGAATCCAATGTTTCATACATCAGACCAGTTCCATCTTCTTTTTTGACT
>JAEEGH010001573.1_pt1 | contig 64998 bp, 53 predicted proteins | sample 9134181 | NCBI WGS metagenome assembly JAEEGH01 (sample SAMN16246544, study PRJNA631951) | gut metagenome | biome: gut microbiome; feature: rumen; material: DP-attached | host: Bos | place: Iran: Karaj | collected 2018-10
TGCTCTGGCCAACTGAGCTAAAGAGGCGGGTGGGCAGCTATCTGTATCGCGCCGCTACAACCAAGTACCCTTGCTATGTTCCCATCCTGGGGGATTCCGAGGGAGCTGGCCGTACAGGACTGCCCGTTTTCTTCAAAAGCGGCTGCAAAGGTACACATTTTAAATTAAGAATTAAGAATTAAGAATTAAGAAAATCACGATCTTAACAAGTTTTAACTAGAAAAGATGAAAAAACTCTTAACTCTTAACTCTTAACTCTTAACTTCTTCGTACCTTTGCAGGCGATTATGACACCAGAGGAATACAAACAACTGAAAGCATTTGCACGACAGGATGGAGCGTTGCTCTCTTTGCTGTGGATTGGTGCTTTGATTTGCTACGTACAAGGCATGACCAATCCCCTGTTGGGATTGTTGTCGCTGGTACTTATCGTAGCCTCGCCATTCTTTGCTGCCAGTCGACTGCGCCATTTTCGCGATTACGCTCGTGAAGGGGTGATTAGTTTCAAACGCGGCTATGCCTATTTGGTGCTCGTTTTTTTCTATGCAGGACTATTGCTAGCTGCGGCGATGTATATCTACTTCGCATTTATCGACAAAGGTTATCTGTGTATGAAACTGACGGAAATGATGAGTACGGAGGAAGGCAGACTGGCCATTCAAGCCGCTGGCATGAAAGAGCAAATGGACGAGGGTCTAAGGGAACTGCAAAACATGCGCCCGATAGACTACGCTCTGAACATGCTGACGTTTAACATCATGACAGGGTTCTTCCTGGGGCTGCCCATTGCGGCCGTCATACAAAGAGTAAAAAGGTAAAAAACAAATATACATTATGGACATATCAGTAGTAATACCTTTATATAATGAGGACGAATCGTTGCCCGAGCTCTATGATTGGATAGAGCGTGTCATGGCTGCGAACAATTTCTCGTTTGAGGTCATCTTCGTCAACGATGGTTCTACCGACCATTCATGGGATGTCATCACAGAGTTGGCTGCACGCTCAGAACACGTAAAGGGCATCAAGTTCCGCCGTAACTACGGCAAGAGCCCCGCATTGTATTGCGGTTTCAAAGAAGCCCAGGGCGATGTAGTCATCACGATGGATGCCGATCTGCAGGACTCCCCCGACGAGATTCCCGAGTTGTATAAGATGATTATGGAGCAGAAGTTCGACTTGGTAAGCGGCTACAAGCAGAAACGCCACGACCCCCTGTCGAAGACTATTCCGACCAAGTTGTTCAATGCCACAGCCCGCAAGGTAAGCGGCATTAAGAACCTGCACGACTTCAATTGCGGTCTGAAAGCCTATCGTCGAGATGTGATCAAGAACATCGAGGTGTTTGGCGAGATGCATCGTTTCATTCCTTATCTGGCTAAGAATGCCGGTTTCGACAAGATTGGCGAGAAGGTGGTACACCATCAGAAGCGCCAGTATGGCAAGTCGAAGTTTATGGGCTGGAACCGTTTCGTCAACGGCTATCTGGACCTGATGACGCTGTGGTTTCTGGGCACATTCGGCAAGAAGCCCATGCATGTTTTCGGTTTCCTGGGTACCATTGTGTTTATCATCGGTTTCCTGTCAGCCCTCTTCTTGGGCATCGAGAAAGCATGGGCCTTGTATCAGGGTATTCCCATGCGATTGGTAACCAATTCGCCGTATTTCTACATTGCATTGACCATGATGATGATTGGTACGCAACTATTCCTGGCCGGATTCTTGGGCGACCTCATCAGCCGTAACAGTGCAGGACGCAATGAATACCAAATAGAAGATAACATCAGATGCGGAAAATAGCAGTCATCCTGTTCGTAGTAGCCTTGGCAGCCTGTACGTCGATAGACTGCCCGGTTCAGAACCTGGTATATACCAAATATGCCTTCAAGAAGGCTGATGGTACCACCGACACCCTGAACACGGATACGCTGTGGATTCTGACAAGACGTGCCGATGGTACAGACACGCTTTTGTTGAACGGTCTTTGCGGTTCTACAGCCACAAAGTTCAACCTGCAAATCAGCTATACGCAACCGGAAGACGTCTTTTTTGCGGTGCTGGCGGATACTGCAGGAAACTTCTATATAGACACGATCCGTATCAAGAAGGAGAATATCCCCCACTTCGAGTCTGTCGACTGTCAGGCATCGTACTTTCATGAGGTGACTTCCGCCTCTATTACGCATCATGCCTTCGACTCTATCTCCATCCATCATTCAAGTGTAACCTATGACGTATCAAACGACCATTTCTATCTCTATGTCAAGAAGAATCGCCGTTAGCCTGCTCATGCTGGTCCTGGCGATAACATCGCAGGCACAGATGAAGATGTTCCGTTTGGAAGAGGACTCCATCCCCCTCTTCCGAGGATTCTCCGTGTCGTTTGACCTCGTTGGACCAGCTATGATGATTTTGAGCGACCACGGTGAATATGAGGGTGCCCTGCGAATCAACCTGCACGACCAGTGGTTCCCCATCTTCGAAGCGGGTATCGGCAAGGCCAATCATGAAAACGACGAGGTGACAGGGATTACGTACAAGACCACAGCGCCTTATTTCCGCATTGGTATGGACTGGAACATTCTGAGGAACAAGCACCAGGCCAATCGCATGTTTGCCGGATTCCGATACGCTTTTACCAGCTATAAGGTGGACATTATCCGCGAAGACCTGCCCGATCCGGTCTGGCAGTCAAAGTCTGGTTTTGGTGTTGAGGATATGGGCTGTAACATGCATTGGGCCGAGATTGTTTTCGGCATTGATGCCAAATTATTCGGTCCCTTACACCTGGGTTGGAATGTGCGTTACAAACGGTGCATCGCGCATAATGACGGCGAACTTGGTAAGACATGGTATGTTCCTGGTTTCGGCATCAACGACAGCGACAATCTGGCCGTCAATTTTAATGTAATTATTGATATATGACAGATAACCGAAAGAAACGCCTCATGTGGCAGGTACCTTTCCTGGTATTGCTCATCGTCGGCACTATACTCATCATCCGCCAACAACAGAACATGCCCTATCAGAAGTGTTCGGGTCCTATCTTCGGCACCATCTATAACATTAGCTACCAGTATAACGAGAACTTGCAAAAGGAATTGGTAGAGAAGATGAACGAAGTCGACAGAGCGTTGTCGATGTTCAACGAAAACAGCGTCATATCGCACATCAACCAAGGTAAGCATGATATTCCCAAGACCACAGAGGGCGACATGTTCCTCGAGGTCTACAACCTGGCTATGCAGATTTCAGAAGAGACTCAGGGAGCCTTCGACATCACCATTGCGCCATTGGTCAACGCGTGGGGATTCGGTTTCAAGAGTGGCGACATGCCCTCAAAGGAGCAAGTGGACAGTATGCTCCAGTTTGTCGGTTATAAAAAAGTCTCGTATTTCACAGAACGTGGCGGACGAGGTATCGGCAAGCGTGACCCCCGCATCATGCTTGACTGCTCGGCTATTGCCAAAGGGTATGGCGTAGATGCCGTTGCACAGTTACTCGAAAAGAAAGGCGTCAAGAACTACATGGTTGAGATTGGCGGCGAGATAGCCACACGTGGCATCAGCGAGAAACGAGTACCTTGGAAAATTGGCGTCACAAAGCCTACTGAAGAAGGAACATTAGACGGCACAGAACTACAGACCATATTGAACGTCACGGACAAGTGTATGGCTACTAGCGGCAACTATCGGAACTTCTACTACAAGGGAGGCAAGAAGTATGCCCACACCATTGACCCCAAGACAGGGCATCCCGTCCAGCACAATATCTTGTCGGCGACGGTGTTAGCAGACCATTGTGCACAGGCCGACGCCTATGCCACATCCTTCATGGTGATGGGACTCGACAAAGCCCGCAAATTACTGGAGAAGCATCCTGAGTTGATGGCTTATCTCATCTATGACGACAACGGAGAAAATAAAGTGTGGTACTCCCCTACCATGAAAGATAAAATTCAAAAGTAGTCATGGAGATTTACGACAAGCTATTACAATTCACGCTCTTTCAGGGCATGAGTGTTGCCGATTTGATGCAAGTTGCGGGACATACGAAATTCGGATTCTCGAAACTGTCAGAGGGCAAACGGCTTGTCAAGGAAGGAGATCCCTGCACACATCTCATTTTCCTGGCCAGTGGTACGCTGCGTACGGACACTTTCAGCGACGACCATTCTTGTCGTGTCAGCGAAACGGTCAATGCCCCATACATTCTACAGCCCGAACGTATTTTCGGCATTAACCAACGCTACACATCATCCTTCAAAGCCGAGACCCCCTGCAACCTCATCAGTATCGACAAACAGGAGGTGCTGTTGTTGCTGGAAACACAACTCGTCTTCCGACTGAACATGCTTAGTCTGATGGCCGCAGAAATCCAACGTCAACAGCACCACGCCTGGCGCTCTGCCCCAAAGACCTTGCACGAACGTATTGTGCGATTCTTCTTCTCGCGATGTCTCTATCCTGCCGGAGCCAAAACATTTTACATTCTGATGAACCAGATTGCCGCCGAACTCAACGACAGCCGACTGGACATTAGCCGCGCACTCAACGCCATGCAGGCCGACGGACTACTGACCCTCTATCGGGGACGCATAGAAATACCCATGCTTGAAAGACTTCTTATGTAACATATGAAAAAAATTTTCCTTTTCCTGTCAATAATCCTCTTAACAGGCTGTCAGAACCAACCAAAGCTGAAGTCGTTTAACAATGTGATTACAGCCGATGACAGCCTTAACATCGAGCTGTCGAAGGCAGATATTCTTACCTACCACAGCGATAAGCTAGGACTAGATATTACTTATCCGTCCTATTTGCGCCATCAGTTCCTGGAGGACGAACAGATGGAAGTTTTTCTTAACGACGATCTGTCGCTCTCGTTTATGGAGCAGCGGCTGTATAAGGGCGACGACATCTTCCGCACTCCAGGCCAGCAACTCATGGGCATGGGAGCAGAACTCCTCGAAGCAGGCGACGACTATAGCCTTCACACCGGTCAGGACGGCGATTTCGAATACTATGCCAAGGTCATTGACGACTCCACCCGCATCGTTACCATCATTCTGCGCTACCTGCCTGATCGTGCCGGAGCAGCTGAGGGTCTGAAGCAGTACGTTCACAACTATGTCCTGAACCCTAACACTAAACACCCTTTACCCTAATACTAAACACCCTTTACCCTAATACTAAACACCCTTTACCCTAATACTAAACACCCTTTACCCTAATACTAAACGCCTTGAACCCTAACCCTACACAAAAAGCGTTAAAGAATATTATAAGATAACGGACTATGCGCTGTAATTTAATCAGAATCGTTAACTTTGCAGGTTAATAGAGAAAGAATTGTATGAGCAATAATAATCCGTTTTTCGAGCCGTATGGTACGCCACACGACACGGCGCCATTTGACCGCATCAAGTTGGAACACTTCGAAGAGGCCTTTCTGGAAGGCATCCGCCGAGATAACGAGCAGATAGAGAAGACCATCAACAATCCAGAAAAACCTACTTTCGACAACACCATTATCAATACAGAAGAGGATGAGGGCTATTACGACCTGCTTTCGCGTGTCTCTACTGTATTCTTCAACCTGCTGTCGGCCGAAACTAACGACGAGATGGATGCCTTGGCCCAGAAAATGCAACCCATTCTGACACAACATTCTAACGACGTCAGACTGAACCCCAAACTGTTTGAACGCATCCGCTACGTCCACCTGCATCACCGGAAACTGACACCGGAAGAAAAAATGCTGCTCGACAACTGCTACGAAGGTTTTGTGCGTAGTGGAGCACTATTGGACGAGACAGGAAAGGAACGTCTACGTCAGTTGACGGAAGAGGCATCCATGCTTACGTTGCAGTTCTCGCAGAACTTATTAAAGGAACAAAAGGCCTTTACGCTGGACATTACCGACGAAGCCCAACTGGACGGTCTGCCCGAAACAGCCCGCGAGGCTGCGGCCCTGACAGCCAAAGAGCAAGGTAAACAAGGTTGGGTATTCACGCTGGACTATCCCTCATACTCACCCTTCTTAACCTACTCTACCCAGCGAGAGCTGAGAAAACAGCTCTATATGGCTCGCAATACCATTTGCACCCATCAAAACACAGAAAACAATCTCGACATCTGTAAGCGGCTCATCAACCTGCGCCGTGAGATTGCCCAGTTGCTGGGATATAAAACATACGCAGACTACGTGCTGAAACGCTGCATGGCATCGAACAGCCGGAACGTATACAAACTTCTGGACGACCTGATTGATGCCTATAAACCCACTGCTATCAAGGAGCGCGACGAACTTCGAAAGCTGGCACATAAAGACGTGGACAAGATGAAACCATGGGATTCTGGCTTCTACTCGCACAAGTTGCAGATGAAGAAGTACAACTTGGATGCCGAGATGCTTAGGCCCTATTTCGAACTGGGAAACGTCATCAAGGGCGTCTTCGGACTGGCCAACCGGCTATATGGCATTACGTTCAAGGAAAATAAGGACATCCCAGTCTATCATCCTGACGTTAAGGCCTACGAGGTATTCGACAAGGACGGCTCGTTTCTGGCTGTATTCTACGCCGACTTCCATCCCCGTAAAGGCAAGCAGGGCGGAGCTTGGATGACCGAATATCAAGGGCAGTATATCGACCGTAAGGGTGAGAACGTCCGCCCTCATGTCTCAGTGGTGATGAACTTGACGAAACCCACCGAAGACAAACCGGCCTTGCTGACACTCAGCGAAGTGGAGACCTTCCTGCATGAGTTCGGCCATTCGCTGCACGGCATGTTTGCCAACACCCGCTTTGAGTCGTTGAGCGGCACCAACGTTTGGTGGGATTTCGTGGAGCTTCCCTCGCAGTTTATGGAGAACTTTTCCGTTGAGAAAGAGTTCCTGCGTACCTTTGCCTTCCATTATCAGACGGGCGAGCCATTGCCCGACGAACTGATTCGCCGTATTGTCAAGAGTCGCAACTTTATGGCTGCTACGGCTTGTCTCAGACAGGTCTCGTTCGGACTGCTCGACATGGCTTACTATACGAAGAAAGAAGCTTTCACAGACGACATCATTCCCTTTGAAAAGAAAGCCTGGAAGAAAGCCATACTGGGCGAACAACTGCCCGATACATGTATGACCGTACAGTTCTCGCACATCATGGCAGGTGGCTATGCTGCCGGATACTACTCGTACAAGTGGGCAGAAGTGCTCGACGCTGATGCCTTCTCAGTATTCAAGCGACACGGCATCTTCAACCCGAAGACAGCCCAGTCGTTCCGCGATAATATCCTAAGCAAAGGTGGAACAGAACACCCCATGACACTCTACAAGCGCTTCCGCGGTAGTGAACCCACTATTGACGCTCTGCTGAAGAGGAACGGCATCAAGTCGCCAAAGACAAATCAAACACCAAAATCCAGCAAAAAGAAATAACTTCATGAATAGTGACAAACAACTGAAATTTGACCAGCGTTATCTGGAAATGGCTCGCATCTGGGCTCAGAATTCCTACTGCCAGCGTCGACAGGTCGGTGCGTTGGTAGTGAAGAACGGTATGATCATCAGCGACGGCTATAATGGCACGCCCAGTGGTTTCGAGAATATCTGCGAGGACGACAACAACGTCACCAAGCCTTACGTGCTGCATGCCGAGGCCAATGCCATTACCAAACTGGCCCGTTCGAACAACAATTCAGAAGGATCTACCATCTATATCACGGCCTCGCCTTGCATTGAGTGCGCCAAACTCATTATCCAGTCTGGCATCAAACGAGTTGTCTATGGCGAAAAATACCGCTTGACAGATGGCGTTGACTTGTTAGAGCGTGCGGGAATAGAAGTAGTGTATCTCGGAGAATAACGAAATGACGTAATCACGTTATAACGTAATAACGAAAACAGAATGAACAACAAAAGAAGTAATCGTTTCATGCCCTTCCTGCTGGCTCTCAGCGTTGTGATAGGCATCTTTATCGGAACATTCTATGCCAACCACTTCTCGGGCAACCGACTGAGCATCATCAATTCGAGCAGCAACAAACTCAATAACCTGCTTCATATTATTGACGACCAGTATGTGGATACCGTAGACGTGAATGACCTCGTGGAAAAAGCTATGCCTCAGATTCTGAGCGAGTTAGACCCCCACTCCGTCTATATTTCGGCCAAGGATGTGCAAACAGCCAACGACGACTTACGAGGTTCTTTCTCGGGCGTAGGTATTGAATTTACCATCCGTCAGGATACGCTCCACGTACAGAAAGTCATCAGCAACGGACCAGCAGAACGTGCCGGGTTGATTGCAGGTGATAAGATTGTCGTTGTTGACGACAAACCGTTTACAGGCAAGACACTGACCAACGAGGAAGCCATGCATCGGCTAAAAGGTCCAAAGGATACCAAGGTCAAGTTGGGTGTGATGCGTTATGGTGAGAAAAAGATTCGCGACTTTGTGGTCACACGCGGTGAAATACCTACCAAGAGTGTAACGGCGACCTATATGCTCGACAAAGAAACCGGTTACATCCGCATTAGGAACTTTGGCGAGAACACGTACCCAGAGTTACTTATCGCTTTAGCCCAGCTGTCGCAGCAGAACTTCCAAAATCTGACCATCGACCTTCGTGGCAACACGGGTGGTTATCTGCAGTCTGCCGTCCAAATTGCTAACGAGTTCCTGCCCAAGAACCGGCTTATCGTCTATACTCAGGGACGTAAGTCACCCCGTCAGGAATATCGCTCCGACGGCAGAGGATCCTATCAGCGCATTCCACTTGTCGTACTCATCGACGAAGGTTCAGCCTCGGCATCAGAAATCCTGGCTGGTGCCATTCAGGACAATGACCGAGGAACTATCATCGGACGACGTTCCTTTGGAAAGGGATTGGTACAGCAGCCCATCTCATTCAATGACCAGTCGATGATTCGTCTGACCATCGCCCGCTACTATTCTCCTTCTGGTCGCTGCATCCAGAAGCATTATACATCTGGTAGCAACAAGGATTACGAAGAAGACCTTATGGCACGATATGAACACGGAGAATTTTTCTCGCAGGATAGCATCAAACATGAGGGACCGGCATATAAGACCACCATTGGCCGAACAGTATATGGTGGAGGAGGTATTACCCCCGACATCTTCATTGCCGAGGACACCACCGACGTGACATCCTACTACAAACAGGCTTCCATGAGCGGACTAATTATCCAGTATGCCTTTGAATATACGGACCAGAACCGCGCGAAGCTCAGTCAGTTCAAGAGTGTCGACGAGTTGGAGAAAAATCTGAAGCAGCAGAATACGGTGGAGAAATTCGCCACCTACGCCGAGCAGAAGGGATTGAAGCGCCGTAACCTCATGATCCAACGGTCGCATAAGCTGTTGGAACGCTTCATTAACAGCCGCATCATCTACAACATCATGAGCGAAGAGGCGTGGATGGAATATCTGAACGAGGACGATCCCGTCATTCTGGAAACACAGAAGGTATTCCGTTCTAACACGGCATTCCCCACGGCTCCTGCTACTAACAACGAAATGAAGAAGGCAGCATGACCAAGCAGGAATTGAGACAGCTGATTCGTCGCCAGAAGCTACTTCATGCTGGCGACGATTCTGTTGCTATTCTTGAAAAACTTAAACGACTTTCATCTCTATCTTCTGCACGAACCGTATTACTTTATAGTGCTCTGCCTGACGAGGTTCAGACAGAATCTCTGATGAACGAGCTGGCCGCCCAAGGCAAAACGGTACTGTTGCCAAAAGTTATCGACGACTCAACCATGGAACTGCGGCAATATACAGGAAAAAAAGACTTATCCCCAGGTGCCTATAACATCATGGAACCTTCCGGAGAACTATTTACGGACTATGCTGCTATTGACGTTGCCATCATTCCAGGAATGGCCTTCGACAGCAAAGGACATCGTTTAGGACGAGGAAAAGGGTACTACGACCGATTCTTGTCCCAGCTTACAACGAGAACAATCAAAATCGGTCTGTGCTTTCCTTGGCAACTGGTAGACGACGTTCCCACTGACAAGAACGATATCTCAATGGACTGTGTTATCTGCTAACCAAAGCTGATATCACAAATAACCTGCTGTCCTACAGCAGCATTCAACTTCTTTACCAGTTCCTCTCTCATCAGCGACAAGTCAGCACGCAACGCAGGATTCGACAGCCGGACATAAAGCGTCTGATTGTAAATATAGGTATTTAAAGTATAACGGGCAATCACCGGACCAGCCACATGGGGCCATGCATCCACTAGTCGCTTCTGTAGCAGTGGAGTCTCCAGTCCTTGCTCACGCAGATTACGCAGCAGCACGTCTTTCAGGGATTGTACGTCACGTTTAAACATAATCACTTCTCATGAATCACACCATTCTCCACATGGAATATTTGATAATCCAGCGCTGAATTGCTCAGAATCTGGTCCAAGTGGTCACGGTTAGTGTCTGTAATAAAAATCTGGCCAAAGCTGTCGCCTGATACTAATTTTACTATCTGTTCTACCCTACTGGCATCCAATTTATCGAAAATATCGTCCAAAAGCAATAGAGGCGTCGTTTGTGATGCCGTACGCTTCAGGAAGTCAAACTGAGCGAGTTTGAGGGCAATGACATAGGTCTTATTCTGTCCCTGAGAGCCCTCACGTTTCATGAGGTGTCCATCCAAGGTAAACTCCAAGTCGTCACGATGTACACCATGCAGGGAATAGCCCACCGCCATATCCTTCATCCGGTCGCGCTGAATGACGTCGAGTAATGGTCCGCGCTGACAATGCGACACATAGTTGAGACCGACTTGTTCACGGTGTTGCGAAATTTGCTGATAATACTCTTGGAATACAGGTATTAGTTCCTCTACAAAGGAACGCCTGCGCAAAAAAATTTGTTCACCTTCTTCAGCCATCTGCTCCTCCCAAATCTGCATCAGGGCTGGGTCGGGGACTTGATCGTCCATCTTCAAAAGGGTATTGCGCTGCGCCAAAGCGGTATTGTAACGGCTCAAATGATCAATATACGTGCGGTCATACTGCGATATGACCATATCCATCAGCCTACGACGTTCCTCACTGCCACCCTCTATCAGTAACGTGTCCGATGGTGAGACGACAACCAATGGTATCAGTCCAATATGCTCTGACAATCGGCGGTATTCCTTCTTGTTACGCTTGAAATGTTTCTTCTGCCCTCGTTTCATCCCCACCGAAACAATCTCATGATGTGGTGTTACGATGCCATTTCCCATTTCTCCTTTCTCATTTCTCATTTCATCCTCGTACTCGCCCTCTATCAAGCAGAAAGGTTCTTCGTGGCGAATCACCTGCGAATCAATCGGATTAGAAGCAGAACGGCAGAACGACAAGTAATAGACCACGTCAAGCACATTGGTCTTGCCGGCACCATTCGGTCCGATGAAACAATTCATCTTGGATGAGAGCTCTAATTGAGCCTCACTAATATTCTTATAATTGAGTATTGAGAGCTTCTTTAGTATCATTTCTGGTGCAAAGGTAATGAAAAAATAAGAGTTAAGAGTTAAGAATTAAGAAAAAATGACATTATTAGGAATTTTTCTTCATTCTTCATTCTTAATTTTTAATTAAAAGTTGTACCTTTGCAGCCGATTTATGCCCGAACAATAAAAAATAACTTTAAATAATGGCAAACAAGAATGTAAAAGCAGCTCCCATCGAGGAGCAGCAGGTCACCAAGACCGAAGCCTTTTTCGAAAAGAACAAGAAGGCTATCATCATCACAGTGGTTGCAATCATTGCAATCGTCGTATTAGGTATTTTGGCAAAGAACTACTATTTCGAGCCCCGTGCCAATGAAGCAAGCACCGAACTGGCAAAGAGTCAGGAACTCTTCCAGCAGGAGCAGTACGACAAGGCACTGGCTGGTTTCCAGAAGGTTGCTTCCGACTACAGTTCTACTGATGCCGGCAATCTGGCTCAGCTCTACATCGGTCTTTGCCAGGCTAATCTGGGCAAGTGGCAGGAGGCTGTCAATGCATTGGAGAGCTTCAGCGGCAAGGACGACCAGATGATTACTCCCGCTGCAGAAGGAGCACTGGGTAACGCATACGCTAATCTGAATCAGCTCGATAAGGCTGTTGAGCACCTGAAGAAGGCTGCCCAGATGGCTGACAACAATTCGCTGTCTCCCACATTCCTCATTCAGGCTGGTGAAATTCTCGAAAGCCAGGGTAAGAAAGACGAAGCTCTGAAACTGTATCAGGAAGTAAAAGAAAAGTACTTCAATTCTATGCAGTATCAGACCATCGACGCATATATCCAGCGCGCAACAGCAAAATAATGGCAACAAAGAACCTGTCAGAATACAACACAGCACAAGTCCCCGATGCCTCTAACATGATTTTTGGCATCGTGGTGGCAGAATGGAATCCCGAGATTACTGGAGCCCTGCTCGAAGGTTGTACTTCAACACTTGAGAAGCATGGTGCTCTCCCTGAGAACATTCACGTCAAAACGGTTCCAGGTTCCTTTGAACTGATTTACGGAGCCCACCAGATGACACTCAATGACGGCTACGATGCGGTCATCATTTTGGGTTCTGTCATTCGTGGAGAGACACCGCACTTTGATTATATCTGTCAAGGAGTTACTGCCGGCATTGCCCGACTGAATGCTACCAGCAATATTCCTGTAATCTATGGTCTGTTGACCACTGAAAACCTCCAGCAGGCACTCGATCGCGCCGGAGGACGATTAGGAAATAAAGGTGATGAATGTGCTGTAGTAGCCATCAAAATGGCTAAATTCTAAACGGACTGTTGAATCAACAAAACAAAAGCTCCCGCCTCAACAAGGCAGGAGTTTTTTTATGGCGTTACTTTATTCTTTACGCTTCTTTCTTATCCAGTTTCTCGTAAATGGAGTTATTCGATTTGTATTCCGGCACAATCTCCTTCATTTTCGCTACTGTAGCCATATCGTCATAGTGCCTTGAAACTTCGATGAGTTCATTGATCTGCTTGCATACTTCATCATAGTCATACTCACGGACCTCAGCTATACGAATCTTCTCATGGAACGTTGGCTTGGTGCCTTCAAGTTCATTCAGCACCTCCTCGTAGAGTTTCTCGCCGGGACGCAGACCCGTGAACTTAATCTCCACATTCTTGGCACCCGACAGTTTGATCATGCGCTTTGCCAAGTCGGCAATCTTCACGGGCTTACCCATATCGAAGACGAAAATCTCTCCGCCATTGCCCTTCGTTCCAGCCTCTAAAACCAATTTACAGGCCTCAGGTATCAGCATGAAGAAGCGTACGATACGTTCATCGGTAACTGTCACGGGACCGCCATTCTTAATCTGCTCACGGAACAGGGGAATGACTGAGCCGTTCGAACCCAGCACATTACCGAATCGCGTAGTCACAAACTGGGTTCTGGCTATAGGAGCACCCATCTGCGAAGATACGATAAAGCTCTCCTTATTTCCCAATTGCTGGATATGGGTGCCCATCTTCTTTTCCTTGATGGCTTGATCGAGACTCTGCACATAGATTTCACAGATGCGCTTGGAACAACCCATCACATTCGTGGGATTGACAGCCTTATCCGTCGATACCATCACAAACTTGTTCACACCATATTTCACTGACAAATCGGCAATAACCTTCGTTCCATAGATATTGTTCATCACCGCCTCGGAAGGATTATCCTCCATCATCGGCACGTGCTTATAGGCAGCAGCATGGAACACATAGTCGGGTCGGAACGACTTAAATACTTCTTCCATACGACTCACGCGACTGATGCTGGTCACCACTGTCGACGCTGGAATGTTCGGGAATTCCTTCGCCATCATCAGACGAATGTCATGCTGGGGCGTCTCGGCCTGATCTATCAACATCATCGCAGCTGGTTTGAACTGAGCCACCTGGCGGACAATCTCAGAGCCTATCGAACCGGCACTACCTGTAATCAAAACACGCTTTCCCGTCAACAACTCTTCTACGGACTTCAGGTCTACACGAATCTCTGAACGCGGTAGGAGTTCTTCAACACTCACCTCGCGCAGTTGAATATTATTAAAGTCTGCAGCGGATAAATCTCCCTCGGGATTAAGTTCCTGGGCACTTTGAGCCATAAAGACCTTTGCACCTGCACCAATAATAATATCTTGTATCTCCTGATTGTTACGGAATTCATTCACACGATATGGAGAAACCAAGACACCTTCGATATCGTTCTTCTTGATGATCTCAGCAATATTATCAGCAATGGAATAAACCTTCTCACCCATAATTTGCTGGTGCTTGGTCTTCTTGAAATGCGTAATGAATCCCTTTACCACAAACTTTCTGGGACGTTGTGCCTGAATATTCTTGGCCAGTCCGACACCACCTTGCATAGCTCCGTAAATCAGCACTCTCACGGCTCTGGTGTTCGAGAAAGCAACATCATAGAGTGTCTTCACAAAGACACGCAAAGCCCACATCAAGAGCGTAGCAATCAGATAAATCAGGAAGATGCTCGTGGTATCGAAATGCACAAACAGATGTCTGGGCAAATTGTCCATACCATATTGTGCAATCAGAACTAAAGCCAGCGAAACCAGATTACCATACACGATACGCATCAGGTCCACAAAACTGGAGTATCGCATGAATCCCGAATAGGTATGGAAAAGGCGGAACCCCACGACACTAAGCGCTGTGAAAATAAACATGGTGTTGATGACCTGGAAGAAATTGGCCAACAAGGTGTCTGTCTTGTTGAATATCCAGAAAGCACAAGCTCCACTGGCCATCACAATGGCACAGTCAATCAGGAAAATACACCAATAAGGTAATGAATTCTTGGTAAAATACCAATTCAAAATCTTATCAAAAGGATTCCTCATATATCCATAATTATTCTAAAACCGATGCAAAGGTAAACATTTTTTTTATACCCTGCAAGAATATTCAAAGAATTCTCATCTTTGGACTAAAAATGGACTAATTATTTTTCTCCGATACGGGTATAAACAAATCCCATTTCTTCCAGTTCCTGACGGTCATAGATGTTTCGTCCGTCGACCACCACATTGCCGTTCATCACTTTCTGGACGACATTCCACGAAGGCAGTCGGAACTGGCGCCATTCGGTCATCAGCGCAAAGACATCAGCACCGTCAGCAGCATCATACATATTCTTACAATAGGTGACAACGTCGCCGATACGACGCTTGCACTCGTCCATAGCAATGGGGTCAAAGACACGAACGGTAGCACCATCTGCCAACAGTTTGTCGATTACCACCAAAGCCGGTGCCTCACGCATATCGTCAGTTTCGGGCTTGAAACTCAGACCGATAATGGCAACAGTCTTGCCCTTCACACTGCCCACGGCCTTGATAATCTTATCGTAGACGATAGACTTCTGACGTTCGTTGACGCGCTCAACAGCCTCAATGACCTCCATGTGGTAACCATTGTCCAAACCGGTATGCAGCAACGCTTTCACGTCCTTGGGAAAGCACGAGCCGCCATAGCCACAGCCAGCATAGAGGAACTTCGAACCGATACGGGCATCGGTACCGATACCCTTGCGGACTGCATCCACATTGGCTCCAACGCGCTCACAAAGGTTGGCGATATCGTTCATAAACGAAATACGCGTAGCCAACATGGCATTGGCCGCATATTTGGTCATCTCAGCCGAAGGAATATCCATGAAAATCACGCGGAAGTTATTGATTAAGAACGGCTTATACAAACGCGTCATCACCTCACGGGCCTTCTCTGACTCCGTACCAACTACCACGCGGTCGGGCGACATAAAGTCCTTGATGGCAGCACCTTCCTTCAAGAATTCCGGGTTCGAAGCTACGTCGAACGGCACGTCAACGCCACGCTTGTCCAGCTCTTCCTGAATGGCAGCCTTCACCTTCTTGGCGGTGCCCACGGGAACAGTACTCTTTGTTACCAATATGGTGTACTTGTTAATGTTCTGTCCGAACTGACGGGCAACAGCCAACACATACTTAAGGTCGGCACTGCCATCTTCATCGGGAGGCGTTCCAACAGCCGAGAACACCACCTCGACATCGTCCAGCACTTCTGTCAGATCTGTGGTAAACTGCAAACGCCCATATTCCACGTTACGCTTCACCAGTTCTTCCAGTCCCGGCTCATAGATAGGCATAATGCCATTCTTGAGTTTCTCTATCTTCTGGGTATCAACATCCACACAAGTAACATGTGCGCCCATCTCTGCAAAACATGTTCCGCTTACCAGGCCCACATAGCCCGTACCTACAATTGCTATTTTCATGAATAAGTTGTTTAATAATTTCGGTGCAAAGGTACGAAAAAAAACGCAACACTAATGTATGAATATCAAAAATCTTCTCTTTTTAACCCTAAAATGGCTTTTTTCATCCATTTATTTTGGTGTTTTCAAGGAAATCATGTACTTTTGCTCACAAGAAAACTACCCTATTATGAAATTTATCAGTTGGAATGTCAATGGGCTTCGCGCCTGTGAAGGAAAAGGATTTAGTGAGTCATTCAAGCTGTTGGACGCCGATTTCTTCTGTCTGCAGGAAACCAAGATGCAGGCTGGTCAGTTAGACCTGCAGTTCGAAGGTTATAAATCATTTTGGAATTATGCCGACAAGAAAGGCTACTCGGGCACGGCCATCTTCACCCGCCACGAACCGCTGAATGTCACTTACGGCATCGGCATTGACGAGCACGACCACGAAGGGCGAGTCATCACACTGGAAATGCCTGACTTCTATCTCGTTTGTTGCTACACGCCCAATTCGCAGGACGGCCTGAAGCGCCTAGACTACCGTATGACGTGGGAGGACGATTTCCGCCAGTATCTGCTGTCGTTAGACCAGCAGAAGCCCGTCATCCTCTGTGGCGACCTGAACGTGGCCCACGAGGAGATTGACCTGAAGAATCCCAAGACCAACCGCATGAATGCCGGCTTTACCGATCAGGAGCGCGAAAAGTTCACCACCTTATTAAACAGCGGCTTCATCGACACCTTCCGCACGCTCTATCCCGAGCAGGTGACGTATTCGTGGTGGTCGTACCGCTTCCAGGCGCGTCAGAAGAATGCCGGCTGGCGTATCGACTACTTCGTCACCTCCCAGCGCCTGCAGCCACAGATACAGGATGCCAAAATCCACACCGACATCCTCGGTTCCGACCACTGCCCCGTCGAACTGTTGCTAAAGTAAGGCAACCTGTGCTATTATTATAATAAGGTATATGAACAATCCAGACAGTGTCATTAGCAGACTCCGCGAAGCCATAGAAGCCGAGTGCGGCCGAAAGATGCGAACGCCCAAGGACTACGACTTCTTGGCGGATGCCATCTTTGAGAAGCTCCACCAGTCCATCAGCCCAACGACCTTGAAGCGCCTCTGGGGCTATCTTTCGGAATCTGCCACTCCACGCACTTCCACACTCGACATCTTAGCACAGTTTGTGAACTACGATAGTTGGCAAACGTTTTGCCAGCAGACTGCGCCCTCAGCAGAAGCAGCCTTACAAGAAGAAAACACTACAGAATTGCCGGAGCAACCAGCGAGTAAACCCCAATCACACTTCCCCACTCAGATTATCATCATCGCCCTATTGCTGGCGGTTATCGTAACCCTGCTGTTTGCTTTTCTCAGGAAGCCGTCTCATGCTGCAGACAGCAATCTGACCTTGACTATCGGCCAGAAGTTCGAAACCTACAGTGACTATCTGCGCCTGTTCGGCATTCACGATACTACGACCTATTGGGGCAAAGTACTTCCCCATCATCCTAACGTCGTGATATGGGGCCCGGAATACCACCACCCCAGTTGGCACAATGAAGGCAACCGCGACAGCATGATGCCCACCATCACCGAGCGTTGGGCACCGGCCAATACCGACAGCACCATCATCATGATGAGAAATCGCGACAAGTATTACCACGAACTTCGCCTGAACGAGGTGCGTATTACGTTTATGAAGAACCTTGTGGATACGGGTTATGTCTTCCTAGGCATCTACCGTTTGTCGACAGAAAAGTCCGATACGTCGCAATGTGTCTGGGAACGCGTGTCCGACGTCTGCGACCTGGACCACCTCGACTATCTGGAAGAGTTGCGCAACTAAAGTCCCCCCTTTTTACCGACGAAACGCCCAACGAACTCACCAAACACCCCTCTTTGGACTAAATGGACCAACAAAAGGACTAAATGGAACTCCCGCCGTTTGGTCCTTTTTGCGTATCTTTGCAGCAAGAATATTTTACTCTAAAACAAAAGCAACTATGAAGAAAAAAAATTATGTAAAGCCTTCAATTATAATTTTTGAATTGAAGCAAGAAGTGCAGTTACTGCAGACAAGCGGTCTACGTGACCCGTATGGAGATCCTGATCCACTACCTTTTGATATTTAAATTGAATTGAATGATTATGAAGAAAAATAATTGTATTATAATGGCAGCCATGTTTTTGGCTGGGACTTTGACAGTCGCTTGTACGAATGATGAAAGTCTTGTTAATGAGTCTAAAGTTGATGAGGAAAAATACGAGGTAGCCTTTTACACGCAAAAAGGTGAAGATGCAGCCACCCGTGCACTTTCTATAGATGGATCCGGAGCTCTCAATGCTACATGGAAGACAGGTGAAAAAGCGTATGCATATAACAACACTACAGGAAATTTATTAGTTGGTTCGGTAAAAGCAAAAGCCGATGGTGCAATGGTTGAAATGTATGGTTATCTTTACGGATCAACTATTAGTGTTGATGACGAACTTGCTTTAGGATATCCGTCTCTTGATCGAGACTATTCTGGACAAACAGGTGTTCTATTAAGTGATGACAACTCGATAGAAAAGAAATATGACTATGCTTCTGGTTTAGCAAAAGTGACCTCTAACGTAAACGATCACGTTGATGCAGTAGATGCGACAACAGGCGGAGCCATTAAATTTGAGAACCAACAAGCTATCGTAAAGTTTTCATTGACAAACGGAACCAATCCAATCAATGCAACCGAATTTATCATTCATGCATCAGACAATCATCTTATATCATCATATACAGCAAGTACCAAAGCTTATACTTATGGTGATATTGTCGTGAAACCATCCTCCTCCACATTATATGTAGCATTGCCATACGATGGTGAAGGATGCCAATGGACACTCACAGCTATTGATGCATCATCTGACATTTGGACATATACCTCTCCTTCGTCAAATGCTAAATTTGTTAAGGGAAAATATTATGAAGGCACTGTAACAATGACAAAGAAAACCATAAATACGGTTGACTTGTCTACAAAGACAGGTGCAAATGCTGCCTATACGGCCATAACAGGCGATGTGCTTACTGGTACAGGTGCTTCAGACACACATATTACTATCGCGGATGGCGCAGTTATTTTCTTGGATAATGCCAATATAACAACTATTACTAATAATGAGAGTCATAAATGGTCAGGTCTAACATGTGCAGGGGATGCTACTATTATTCTCAAAGACGGTTCGACAAATGAGTTTAAAGGTGGTTACGAGGATTATCCTGGCATATATGTTCCTGCAGGAAAGACTGTGACCATTAAAGGTTCGACAGGTTCACTGACGGCCAGCAGTAATGGCTATGGTGCTGGTATTGGTGCAGGTTATAATATGTCTTGTGGTAATATTGTTATTGATGGTGGCAATATCACTGCTACAGGAGGTAGTGGAGCTGCAGGTATTGGTAGTAACCAGAAGGCTTCTTGCGGTAACATTACCATTTATGGAGGTACTATCATTGCCACAGGAGGTAGTTCTGCTACAGGAATAGGATCAGGCAGCGGACAACCTGGAGGCGGTACTTGTGGAAACATCACGATAGTAGATGGAACAATTACTGCAACTGGAGGTCAGTGGGCAGCCGGAATCGGAAGCGGAGCCAATGGAACGTGTGGAAATATTACTATCAAAAATGGTAGTATTTCTGGAACAGGCAAAGAATACGGAGCAGGAATTGGTCATGGTGATAATGCTAAATGCGGTGATATTACCATAGATGGTGGTACAATTGTTGCTGATGCAGGTTCTTCAGCCGCAGCTATTGGTGGAGGCTTTAGAGGTACTTGCGGCAAAGTGACGATAGGAAGCGATTTGACCAAGGTGACTGCGACAAAGGGATGTGCTTGGAATGATTTGGAATATATTGGCAAAGGTTACGAAAGTACTTGTGGAACAGTAAAGATTGACGGAACAACAGGTGCAAGACATACAAATACTTTCACTAACTATACATCTACGTATGATTCATGGACATGGACGTTGACACATAAATAGATTTCAAAATCCTGTCGGATACACATATGATGACCGTGTAAAAAACGGGCTGTCATTTGTCACATTTGTCACAAGCTGACAGAACGAAACGTTCGGACAGCAATAAAGGGAGTCACAAATTGTGACCCCCTTTCTTTTTGGGACAACTCCCTGATTCAGGGCGACCTTTGTTGTTATCACCTGCGGACCCAGACTTTGTGGGAGGCGGCGCCTTTGGCCTTGATGCCAGAGTTGGTATCGGCTACGAGCTTGGCGAGTTCGCGAGAGGCAGTGGTGTAGCTAAGACGGTTAAGGTTGGCGTATTCCTGAAGAGTGATGAAGCCGTGCTTGTCGAGATGCTTTAAGGCTCGTTGCAGACGTTCATCGGGGGTATAGGGCGAGGGCGACGAGGGGTTGCCGGCAGTGCGCTCGAAGGAATTCTCCTTGTTGATGGCATCCACCAACTGTTTATCGACTTTGAAATTCACACCTTTCGCCCTGACGTGATGATATTTCTGCTTGCATTTTGAGGAAGATTCTTCCTTTTTTGCCGTTGCCCATACCTACGGGCATTTCCTTAATGATGTAATTTGCCATACTATTGCTAATATTTTTATTTCCAAACTATGCAACTTAAATACCAAACTTTGCAATGCATATTTAAAACTTTGCAACATACATTCCAAACTTTGCAATTAAAAATCCTTGCAAATATAAGGATATATTCTGAGAATAGAAAATTTTGGAAAAGGTAATATTCAGAAATGAGTGAAAAAGATTAAAAAAACACAAAAATCGCGGGCAAACGTAACAATGAAAGCAGAAAAACCTTAAATTTGCCGCAGTTTTTGTGACCAATAAACATCATTATTAATTTAAAAGAGAAAGCAAAACTATGAAGAAAATTCTTTTCGCAGTGATGGCTATGATTGCCATCGGATTGACATCGTGTAGCAACAAGGCTCAGCAGAGCGAAGGTGCAGAAGCCGCCGAGGCAACCATCAGCGCACTGACCGAGCAGTTGGAGGCCGGTGACGCCAGCAAGTTCGCAGAAGTGCTGACCACCGTCAAGGAGAAGATTGCCGAGTTTGTCAAGAGCAATCCCGAGGTGGCCAAGGAATATGTGGCTAAGGTTCAGACTTTCCTGAAGGAGAATGCCGACAAGGTGAAGGCCCTCGTAGGTGATAATGCTGCTGCCGCTGCTGCTTTTGCTGCTATTACCGAAGCTGATGCTGAGAATGTGGTGAATGGTCTGCTCGAGTCAGTAGGCGACGCTGCCGAAGCTGCCAAAGACTCTGTAGTCGGAGCTATCAACGATCAGGTTGACGCTGCCAAGCAGGCCGCCGAGGACGCTAAGGACGCTGCTGTCGACGCTGCCAAGGACAAGGCTAACGAAGCTATCGACGACGCTGCCGACAAGACCAAGAAGGCACTGGGACTGTAATTTCAGAAGTTAAAGAAGTTAGAAGAAGTTATCGGCCTTCGGCCTAAGAAGTTAGAAGAAGGTTGGTTTACTGAACGAAACAGCCGGTTCGCTGAATAATTTTTGCGAGCCGGTTTTTTTCGTCTACCTTTGCCGACAGAAATTAACTCTTAAAAAGCAAAGGATATGAAAAAGATTGTTTATCAGATGATGCTCGTAGCATCGATGGCTACACTGACAGCCTGTTCGTCGGACGACCCGTTCGATAGCTATTACAACAACAATGTTATTAACCCCGGTGGCACCGAAATAGGTGGCGGCAATGGCAGCAGCACAGCCGGCAGCGGCGAGTTACTAAACTTCTCGGTCGATCTCGACCGGGAATCAACGGAACCCGCCAGCACCGTAGCCGCATACTATCCTGAGACTGAGGACGACATCACGACGCAGACCTTCGCCACACAGGTTACCATCGACATGGCCAACCCTGTGGCCAAGACCGAGAACGGCGTGGAAATTACCGTCAGCGAGGGTCACGTCACAGCCAATCACGGCTCCACAGAGGGTGTCTGCTACGTCGTAACGGGTACGACGGCAAATGGTTCGCTGACTATTGACGGCAAGACCAACTTCGAGCTGAACCTGAACGGCGTCGACATCACCAATCCTAAGTCGACAGCCCTTGACATCGAGAGCAAGAAGGCAGCCTACATCGTACTGACCGGTACGAACAAACTGACCGACGGCACGACAGAAGACCACAAGAGCACGCTCTACGGCAAGGGTAAACTGCTGCTGAGCGGCACGGGGTCACTCAACGTCTACGGCACCTACAACAACGGCATCCACACCAAGAGCTATGTAGTTATTGACAAAGGCGTCAACCTCTATGTCAACACCACCATCAATCACGGCATCAAGGCTTCTGACGCGGTGGTCATCAACGGCGGTATCATCAACATAGAGAGCAGCGGCGAGGGCGCCAAGGGCATCAACTGCGAAAAGGACATCGTCATCACCGGCGGCCGCACCAACGTCATCTGCACCGGTAACGGCGAATGGGACACCGAAGACCTCGAAACCAAGGCAGCCACCTGCATCAAGTGCGACTCCATCATGACCATCAAGGGCGGCGAGATCAACGTCAAGGCGACGGGCAGCGGCGGTAAGGGACTGAAGGCCGACTGGGAAGCCTACATCAGCGGCGGCAAGATTCGCGTCATCACCACTGGCGGACTCTATTATAGCAACGGTACGCAGGAGAGCCACAACTACACCGGCAATACCGACAATCTGGACGATGCCTACACCTCGTCGCCAAAGGGCATCAAGGTGGGTACGAAGAACGAACACGGCGTGCTGCAGATTACCGGCGGCGACCTGATGGTACGCACCAGCGGCACCAACGGCGAGGGCATTGAGTCGAAGGGCACACTCGACATCAGCGACGGAACGGTGATGGTTTCCGCCTACGACGACGCCATCAACTCCTCGGGCGACCTGACCATCAGCGGCGGCTACGTGGTGGCTGTAGGCACCAACAACGACGGCATTGACTCCAACGGCAACATGTATCTGAAGGGCGGCACACTCATCGCCATGGGAGCAGGCGGTGCAGAGGCAGGAATCGACATCAACGAACAGAAGAAACTCTACATCAGCGGTGGCAACATCTTCGGCATGGGCGGACGCTTCGACGGCTCGCTGGGCAGCACCACGCAGGGCATCGTCACCACCAGCGGCTCCGTAACGGCGAACTCGACGGTCACTGTCACTAGCGGAAGCACCACGCTGGCCTCATTCGCCATGCCCCCCTATTCTTACAACAACGGCACCATCGTGGTCAGCGCTCCCGACATGAAGAGCGGCTCGAGCTACACGCTGAATCTCGGCTCGCAGTCGGTCAACGTCACCGCCTCGAACACCATCAGCAACAGCGGCATGGGAGGAGGACCTGGCGGAAATAATCGCCCTGGCGGTTGGTAAACACAATAAATGACAAAAGTTTCCGTTATATGAAATGGATGCAAGAACAGTCGAAATATGAAAACGTCGCCTACGTGGCGCTGTGGGGATTACTCTTCACAGCGCCGCTGCTGACGCTTTATCTCCGCACGACCAGCGACAGCAACCTGACATTCAACTGGCAGGAGGTGTGGATGGTGTGGCGTCATTTCTGGGTGTATCTGCTCATATTCCTCGTCCACAATTTTGTACTTGCCCCGCTGCTTGTTTACCGTCAAAAGCGCTGGCTCTACGTCGTGCTGACAGCCTGCATGATTGGGGCTTTTACCTTTTACCAATGCAGCCATCAGCCCGAAAGGAAGTTTCGGGGCGAAAAGATGGAAATGACAGGCGACAAGATGGAGATGCCTGGCGAACGACAAGGCCATGAGCCTCCCCCACCCCTCGACGAACACGACGGTGAGTTTGCCGGTCCACAGGATAAGCAACAAGACAGACCGCAAGACAGGCCGCATCCCGAATTCCGCAAGCACAGACCTGACGCACCGCACGCCATCCGAAGCGAGCGCGATATTGTGGCCATCGTCATTGTCATCCTCATGTGTGGCATGAATCTGGGTGTCAAACTCTATTTCAAGTCGCGCAACGACCAGAAGAAACTGCGACAGCTCGAGAAAGAGAACCTGCAGCAGCAATTGGAGTATCTGAAATACCAGATCAACCCCCACTTCTTTATGAATACGCTGAACAACATTCATGCGTTGGTCGACATTGACCCCGAGAAGGCTAAAGACACCATACTGGAACTGTCGAAAATGATGCGTTTCGTGCTTTACGAAGGCGACAAGGAGGGAGTTCCCCTCTCGCGCGAATTCGAGTTCATCCGCCACTACATTCAGCTTATGAAGTTGCGCTATACCGACAAGGTAAAGATAGCCGTCGACCTTCCTGCAGAGGCCCCCGACAAGCTCATACCGCCTCTGATGCTCATTACCTTCATCGAAAATGCATTCAAGCACGGCATTTCGTATCAGCACAAGTCGTTTATCGACATCAAGGTGGAAATCTCTCACCCCTCACCTCTCACCACTCACCTCTTATTTTCCTGCCGCAATTCCAAGGCCGAAAAGCCCAATGAAGAAAAAGGCGGCGTAGGCCTGCAGAATGTCAAACAACGTCTAAACTTACTCTATGACAACAATTATACGCTAAATATCAAGGACGAGAGCGATGTTTACAGCGTCGACCTCACCATCCCACTCTAAACACTAATCTCTAAACTCTTTCTCTAAACTCTAAACTCTTTCTCTAAACTCTAAACTCTAAACTCTTTCTCTAAACTCTTTCTCTAAACTCTAAACTCTTTCTCTAAACTCTAAACTCTTTCTCTAAACTCTAAACTCTTTCTCTAAACTCTAAACTCTAAACTCTAAACTAATATGATACATTGCATGGCCATTGACGACGAGCCCCTGGCTCTTCAGCAGATAGTAGCCTACATAGGCAAAGTTCCCTTCCTTGAACTCATAGCTCAATGCCAGAGTGCACTGGAAGCCCGTGAGTTTCTGGAACACGACACGGTCGACGCCATTTTCTGCGACATCAACATGCCCGACCTCAACGGCATGGACTTTATCAAGTCACTCACCGTACCGCCCCTCGTCGTCTTCACCACAGCCTATTCGGAATATGCCGTCGAAGGTTTCCGCGTCAATGCCGTCGACTATCTGCTCAAGCCCTTCGGCCTGCAAGACTTCCAACGCGCCGCCAACCGCCTGAAGGACCGCCTGGAAAGCAACGCGCCAGCCGTCAGCGCTTCAACGGTAGGTGGTCGTGTGGTCGGCGGTTCTGCCGCCGACACCTCCGACGACACCATTTTCCTCAAGACCGAGTATCGCATCGTCAAAGTCAGCATCTCCGACATCCGTTATGTCGAAGCCATGAGCGAATACCTGAAGGTTTGGCTTTCCTCTGAACCCAAACCCATCATCACGCTGCTATCAATGAAAAAAATGGAGGAACGGCTTCCCGACACTTTTATGCGTGTCCACCGTTCCTACATCATCAATCTCACTAAGATTCAGGAAGTTAACAAGAATCGCGTCATCATGGACGCCGACACTTACCTGCCCATAGGCGACAACTACAAAGAGGCCTTCCAAGCCTACCTCGACACCAAATTCCTCGGAAAATAATCACTCCATCGGGAACAAGCCGTAAAGCTTAGCGTCAATCATGTCCGTTACCTGTTTCAGGTGTTCCGGATTGTCGCCAAACTTACAATGATCGCCGTCGACAATAATCAGCGGTCCCTTATAGGTAGCTATCCAGTCCTCATAACGTTTCTCCAGTCCCTGCAGATAGTCCAGACGCATCGACTGCTCGTACTCGCGGCCACGTTTCTGAATCTGTGCCACAAGCGTAGGAATGCTCGAACGGATATAAATCATCAGGTCGGGCAGTTTCACCAGCGACATCATCAGGTCGAAGAGATCGGTGTAGTTGACGAAGTCGCGGTCGCTCATCATTCCCTGTCCATGCAGGTTAGGAGCAAAGATGCGGGCATCCTCGAAAATGGTGCGGTCCTGAATGATGACGTCCTTCGACTTGGAAATCTCTACAACCTCTTTAAAGCGCTTGTTCAGGAAATACACCTGCAGGTTGAACGACCAGCGGGGCATGTCGGCATAGAAGTCAGCCAAATAGGGATTGTTGTCGACGGGTTCGAAACGCGGCGTCCATCCGTAACGGTGCGCCAGGAGTTTGGTGAGTGTGGTCTTGCCACTGCCTATGTTTCCAGCTATTGCAATATGCATAATTTGAGAAGTTAAAGAAGTTATAGAAGTTATAGAAGTTATACTTTTTGATTCGAGAAGAGTCCGAAAAGGGTTCGGTCGATACGGTCGACGATTTGTGCGAAATCTTTCGAACGGTTGAGGAAGTCGAGGTTATCCTTTTCGATAGTCATCACCTGCCCGGGATACTTGTGATAGATGAAGTATTCGTAGAGTTGGTTCAGATTCTGCAGATAGTCCAGTTGTATGGTCTGCTCGTAGTCTCGTCCCCGTTTCTGGATGTTTCCCACCAGATGAGGCACCGAGGCCCGCAGATAAATCATCAGGTCAGGAACACGGACCATTGACATCATTTGTTCGAAAAGTTCCATATACGTCAGGTAGTCGCGGTCCGAGAGGTTCCCCATGGCCTTGTTGTTCTGCATGAACACGTAGACACCCTCGTAAATGGTACGGTCCTGAATGATGGTGTGGTCAGCTTCGGCAATGGCCAGCAGGTCGCGGAAACGCTCCTTCAGAAAGTAAACCTCCAGATTAAACGACCAGCGGTGGATATCGCGATAATAGTCCTCGAGATAAGGGTTATGCTCGACGGCTTCATATCGCGGCTCCCACCCGTAGTGCTTGGCAAGCAGTTGGGTGAGCGTCGACTTACCGCTTCCTATGTTTCCTGCTATAGCGATATGCATGATGTGATGTACTATTATAGTTTCATTTTGTTCGGAGCCAGTCCATCGGCACTGACAGTCACCATTCCCCTACCCTTCACGACAGCTATACAACGGCCGAAGAAAGCCTTGCGACGGGGACTGGTGAATCGCTCCATCGACGTCTGACTGCCATTATCCGTAGCTATCACCGTCGCTCCAGTGGCTGAGAATCGCAACTCGTTCTCGGCCCACGGGCATCGGTTGCCGTTCTTGTCGACAACAGTAGCCTGTATGAAAGTCAGGTTCTTGCCCTTGTAGTCGACGTCGAGCTGGATATGATCGGGGGCTCCAGCCGTATGGATGCGCTGATGCAGCGTTACCTGTCCGTTCTTACGGGCAACGACCATCACCTCACCGGGTTCGAAGGTCACACGCCACGAGACGTGATACTGGTGGCTGTCGGCCTTACGGCGTACGCCCTGGCTCTTGCCGTTGACAAAGAGTTCCACCTCGTCGGCGTGATTATAGTAACACCACATATCAATCTCCTGTCCTTCCTTCCAGTTCCAGTGGGGAAACAGATAGAGCACGGGTTTGTTGGTCCACTCGCTCTGGTACATATAATAGACGTCCTTGGGCTGTCCGGCCAGATCGATGATGCCGAAATAACTGCTACGGGCAGGGAAACCATAGGGCGTCGGCTCGCCGATATAGTCGAAGCCCGTCCAGATGAACTGTCCTCCGACATAGGGCGTATGCTTCACCACATCCCACGTCTCTTCGTGCGTCGAACTCCAAGGGGCGTGCATATTGTCGTAAGCCGAACACATATAGGAGGGATCCTTATACGTTTCGCGCCAGTCGCGCGGAGCAATAAAGATAGAGTCCGAAGGCATACGATAATATCCGTTGGTCTGCAGGGCCGATACCGATTCCGTCAGGATGAAGGGGCGCCCTGGGAAATTCTTGGGTACATCTTTAATCCACTCGTGGTGGTAGTTATAGCCAATGATGTCGAGTGCCTTGCCCTTGAAAAGGTGGTTGCCCGGCGAAGGCTCGTTACAGCCCGCCGTAATGGGACGGGTGGTGTCGTAGCGGCGAACGATCTCGGCCAAATGGTCGGCCAATAGCGTGTTGACACTCATCTCGCCGTCTTTCGCCAACGTCGATGCATCATGTCCCGCATTCAGAATCAGGTTAGCCTGCTCCAGCGTCAGCGTGTCAGCTTCGGCACTCGACCACTGCTCCAGCACCTCGTTACCAATCGACCACATCAGGATGCAGGGATGGTTGCGGTCTCTGAGCACCATATCCTTCAGATCCATCTCATGCCATTTGTCGAAGAAACGGGCATAGTCGTTTTGTGTCTTCCGTCGGCGCCACATGTCGAACGATTCGTCCATCACGATGAAACCCATCGTGTCGCACATGTTCAGCAGTTCTGGAGCCGGAGGATTATGACTCGAACGAATGGCATTCACACCCATCGCCTTGAGTTTCAGCAGTTTACGGTGCAGTGCATCCTCATGCACAGCAGCACCCAGGCAACCCAAATCATGGTGTTCGCAGACGCCATTCAACTTCATATTCTTGCCGTTAAGCCAAAAACCCGTCTTGGCGTCGAACCGGAAATCTCGGAAGGCTGTCGTAGTAGTTACCTCGTCGACTACCTTACCATTATATAATACGCGCGCGCGGACCTTATATATATTTGGGGTCTCAGGCGACCAACGCTTCAGTGTCGCCGTATTGACGTGCATTGTCGTTTCGGTGCCGCTACCTCTGGCCACTTCCTGTCCGGCAGCATTCAGCACACTGTAGTTCACCCGGTAGTTCCTGCCAGACACTGCGGTATTCACCTTAACGGCACCCGTCCTGGCATTCGTCTCGACGTGCATACCCCAATGCTTCACGTGCACATAGTCGGTCTTTGTCAGCCACACATGGCGATAGATGCCGCAACCGGAATACCAACGAGAATTGGGCTGGTCGCTGTTATCCACACGAACGGCAATCACATTGCCGTCGCAATGCAAGTATCGGGTGATGTCAATCACAAACGAGCTGTAGCCATAAGGACGATAGTCGACAGCCTCACCGTTCACGAAGACGACAGCATTCATATAGATGCCGTCAAACTCCAGATAGTATTTGCATACATCCTTCACGTAAAAGTGTTTCCTATACCAGCCCACACCTCCAGGTAGCGCTCCCCCACCAGCACCTGACGGATTATTGGCACTGAACGAGCCTTCGATGGCCCAGTCGTGTGGCAAGTCCAACAGACGCCAGCTGCTGTCATCATACTCTAAGGTAGACCTCTCGATACCGCCACCCATCGAAAAGCGCCAGCCTTTGTCGAAGTTGATGCGCTCTCGGGCGGAGAGATAGCCACAGAGGAAAGCGGCTAAAAAAAGCAGTAATATACGTCTCATATCGTTTTGTTTCTCATTTTTATACCAATTCTGACGCAAAGTTACTAAAAAAGACTGAGAAACAACAAAAAAATCGCACTTTCTGACAAAAAAGTTGAGATTTTCTTGGAAGATAAGAAAAAAAAACTTAAATTTGCAGCGACTTTAGTATGTTGTATGCATAAAATAAGGGTTTCGTGGGCTTTGGCCCGCTCCTTTACATATATATAAGTATAGAGAAAATAGAAAAATTAACAAATGTTTAATTGTAATATTAATATTTATGAACAAGAAAATTATTAGTGGATTCCTCATGTTTGCACTGGCAGTGTTTAGCATGAGCAGTTTTGTAGCATGTAAGGACTACGATGAGGATTCTTACGACGACCTCAAAGCACGTCTGAACAAGGAGATTTCTCTCCGTGAAGCTCTTGACATTCAGGTAAAGGCCCTGCAGGAAGCTATTGCAAAAATTAAGAGTTGCACTTGCGACCCCTCGCAGTTTGCTACCAAGGAGGACCTGAATAACTATGCCACCAAGGGAGATCTTGCAAATTATGTTACTCTGGAAGAGTACAAAAAGGCTTATGCTCGTATTGACAGTATCGCAGAAGCTCTGAAGAATCTGACACCTGGCACTGGCAAGGATTACGATGCTGACATCAAGAAGCTTTACGAGAACGACAGTCTGATGCTGATCAAGATGAACGAAATCAACTCTTGGATTGTTTATGTTCAGAACCTGGCCAAGCAGGATTCTATCCGCATCGACGATTTGAGCGGCATCGTTTCAGGATGGGGTACTACTATCACCGAACTGTACACCCGCGTTGACTCGCTGATTCAGGCCCTGAAGCACCAGAAGCCTCAGAAGGACACTATTTATATCAGTGGTGGTGGTTGCGATTCTCTCTGCGAAGCTAAGATTGCCAAGGCTCAGTATACTGCTGACTCTGCTCTGACTGTTGCTGAGCGTGCACTGTTGCTCGCTGTTTCCAACTCAAGCCGCATTGCCGCACTTGAGAACTACGTTAACACACTGGCTACTAAAGGTGAGTTGGCTAACGAGATTCGTTGGTTGAACCAGCGCATCGACAACCTGCTCGACCAGATGGTTACCGGTATCATCATCCAGGGTACTGAGAGTCCCGTCATCGGTTACTTCAACACTCCGTTGGATGTTCGCTCACAGATTCTCGCTGCTTACTATGGTGAGGTAACTTCTACTGTTCACTTCCCCTCTGGAACAACAGGTGACTATATTGATCCTTCTATGATTTGGACTGAGCGTCAGGCCAACGTGATGGGTATCAACCCCAAACTTGCTGAAGGCAATACCGACCTTAACGATCGTTTCGTTAGCCAGAAGAATGGTAAGGATCAGGGTAATGCTGGTACACTGTATCTGACGCTGAACCCCGCTGAGGTTGACTTCGAGGGTAAGCAGCTGACTCTGGAGAACTCTAAGGGCGACGCTGCTGCTATTACACTCGAGGCTTTGAAAAAGTCTGACCGCGAGCTCACCTTCGGTTACACCCGTGCAGCTAACAATGGCTTCTATGAGGCTGCTGCTACCCTGACCAAGGAGAACATCGACGATGCCAAGATGAAGATCGACTACACCACGCTCGAGTCTGAGGCTAAGGCCATCATCAAGGAGAAGTCAAAGGCTAGCGTGCTCAACTTCGGTGTTGCCCTGATTAACAGCATGCAGGATGTAATGCCCGCTTACGCTGTAAAGGCTACTTGGACAAGTCCTTATAACACCTACTACTACACCACGAAGGACTACAACGTTTACTCTCAGTATGGCATCGCAGCAACTGCTATCAAGCCGCTGTCATTTGCCTTCCTGAAGGACTTTAACGCTAAGTTCCCCGGTGAGCAGCGCATTCAGAACCTGTTCGACCAGATCATGAACAAGATCAACATCAACATCAACCTCAATTTGCCTGACTTCTCGAAGTATACGGGAACTATCGTGTTCAAGGACATCACTCTGCCAACTATTGATGACAATACATTCCGCATCACGTATTACAAAAAGTATACTGCTGAAGATTTGGCAGGTTTCGGCGAGTTGTATGGCGATGCTAGCGAGACCCAATTGTTCTTCCTCGTAACAAACGTGAAGGATGGCCGTTACGCATTGGTTAGCACTGCAGCAGATGGTTCAGCCCAGCAGCTCTATATTTACGATCCTACCACCAAAACATATCATTTAGCTACAGCAGCTGAGCAAGCTGCATGGGGAGCTATTGAATTTGAGCTGGAAGTTAGTGTTGATATCAATAAGACTCCAGAAATTAAAGCTACGCTGCAGGATATTGTCAACAAGCTGAACGAACAATTCGGTGCTAGCAGCGACCTCGCTACAACTATCACCAACCTGCTGAACGACGTTGCTTCTCTGGGTAACATCGACACCAAGATTAATCAGGCTATCAGTGATGCCAAGGACGACATCAAGAGTGTGATTAACAGCTATATCACGAAGGTTTACAATAAGCTGAACTATTGGATTCAGACTGTTCCCAACAAGGCTCTGCAGCCCACTCTGATGGCTGTTAACAACAAGAACAAGGCTGGTATCCTGTCACAGTCACTCTATCTGCCGACTAAGGCTAGCAGCGCACTGACCCTCATTCCTACCTCTTACACACTCGAGACACTGGCTCCTGCTTACAAGAAGTTCGTGGCTGTAACGGATGTGTTCGACGCTACTACCAAGGCTGCTCTGCCTCTGGCTGATGCTCAGGCTAAGGCTGCTGCTGCCAACAGTGGCAACAACATGATGAAGGTTATCGACAGCGAGAAGTCTTGCACACTGTCTGGTGAGGTTGGCTACATCTACGAGGTAACCTACTCTGCAGTAGACTATCACGGCAAGGTTGTTAACAAGCAGTTCTACGTACAGTTCTAAATCTGGTTCTAAATCTAACAATATTTAAAAGAATAAGAACATGAAGAAAATGATTATGTCACTTCTGCTTTTCCTGGGCGTGCTTTCAGCATCTGCCCAGGCCGAGCAGAAAGGCACCACAGAATATGTGTTCCAGCCCCATTGGTATCTGATGCTGCAGGGCGGTGGACAGTACACCTTGGGTGAGGGTTCGTTCAGCGATCTCTTCTCTCCTAACGCTCAGGTTGCTCTGGGTTACAACTTCTCGAAGGTTGTTGGTCTGCGCCTCTCTGTAAACGCTTGGCAGAGCAAGGGTGTCATCAAGCTCGATGATACGGACATGACTCCTGCACAGTCGTTCGAGGGCAAGTGGAAGTGGAACTATGTAGCTCCTTCTCTGGAGTTGATGTTCAACCTCTCGAACATTGTCTGCAACTACAACCCCACTCGTCTGCTCAACGTTTATGCCTTCGTTGGTGGTGGTGCTAACATCGCTTGGAAGAACGACGAGGCTCATAACGTAGAGGCACAGATTGCTGCTTATCAGAACACCAACCCCAACCTGCTGTACGATGGCAAGCAGAACATGCGCTATCTGTGGGATGGTTCTAAGGTGAACATCTTTGGTAAGGGTGGTTTGATCTTCGATTTCCGCGTATCCGACAAGGTGAGCATCAACATCGAGGGTAACGCCAACATCCTGACCGATAAGTACAACTCAAAGAAGGCTGGCAATGCTGACTGGTACTTCAATGCTCTCGCTGGTGTGAAGATCAACCTCGGCAAGACCTATACCACCAAGTTCACTCCTGCTCCCGAGCCCGAGGTTCGCTATGTGGAGAAGGTTGTTGAGAAGATTGTGGAGGTTCCCGCTAAGGTTGAGGTGAAGCCCATCGAGAAGATCCGTCGCGATATCTTCTTCACTATCAACTCTTTCAAGGTAAGAGATACCGAGGCAGAGAAGATTAAGGACATCGCCGACTATCTGCAGGCTCACCCCAATGCTAAGGTTGAGGTTACTGGTTATGCTGATGCTGGTACAGGTAACAACCGCATCAACGACCGTCTGGCCAAGCAGCGTGCTGACGTTGTTGTAAAGGCCCTGATGAACCAGTACAACATCTCTGCCGATCGTATTACCTTCGATTCTAAGGGTTCACGCGTACAGCCGTTCGCTGAGAACGACCTGAACCGTGTCACCATCTGTATCGCAGAGTAATCAAACGGAAAAGATTATTTGAGGTTTAAACCAATATCGAGTCTGACTCCAATCCATACTCTGCAAAGGTATGGTGAGAGTCAGACTCCTTTTAATAACAATCATTTGCAATGAACAGAATCTACACATTTCTTATAGCTGCTGTCTGCACGCTTTCGGCCTCGGCCCAGTTGACTGGCGATGGCTACTATCGTGCCCAAAGCTCCGAGCAAGGACGCTACATCAACGTGATGGACAACAGAGGTAGTGTTAACTTGTCAACCACAGATGCAGATATGGCAGCACTCTGCACCCGTGCCGGATTCGAGACCATCGTCTCCGACCCAGCCTCTATCATCTATATCAAGAAGATGACTACGGGCTACGACTTCCAAACTCAGGGAACTGGCAGCTACTCTATCATCTCCTACGAGATCAAACTGAGCGACATGGGCGACAACAAATATTGGTGCTCAGCCAGCCATGCCGGTATGACCAAGTATCTGGCCGACGAAATCATTAACTTCATGAGCACCGACGAGGAGAAAGCAAAGGGCAAGTTGGTGACGAACGTCAGTCCTGGTACTGCCTACGAGAAATACCTCGACTGGAACGTTATACCCGTATCAGCCGAAGGCAGCTACTTCGGTTTGCAGCCCAATATCGCTGCTGGCGACAGCTACTACCAGACATTCTATGCCGCATTCCCCTTTACCTTCTATTCTGAAGGAATGACAGCATACTATGTGAAGAGCATTGACGAGACCAATGGCAAGGTTTCTGTCCAAGAGATCACTGGCGGTGTGCCGACCTCTACCCCCGTCATTGTAAAATGTTCCTCGCAGGATGCTGCCAGCAACAAGCTGAACGTGGGTGCCAGCGCCAGCGGCACAGCAAGCGGCAATAAGCTGACAGGTGTCTACTTCTGCAATCCAGATGCCGGCGAGAAGCACACCAACGTGGTAGCTTTCGACCCCACCACCATGCGTGTGCTGGGTAAAGCAGAAGATGGCACGCTGGCTTTCGTCAACAATATCGATTTGGCTTACATCCCTGCCAATACAGCCTACATCAAAGTAAGTTCGTCTGCTCCAAGCGTTCTGAAAGTTGATATCGCAGGAAACGATTCTGGTACTCCCGGCGACCTGAGTGGCGATGGTACCATTTCAGGTCAGGATCTGGTCATGATGACCAACCTTATTCTTAGTGCCGGATTCCGCAAAGAAGCCGATCTTAACAACGATGGTATTGTCAGCGGCGCAGACTACGTAAAACTCGTTAATATGATTCTTGGAAAATAATTAAAGCAAATGAACATCATGAAGACAAGTAAATACTTCAAATTGTGGCTTTTGGTACTTGCTACACTACCATTTTCACTCTTTGCACAAAGTGAAACGAAACTATCAATAGAAACCTTCACTATCAATGCAGGTGAAACGCAAACCATGATTATTGATCTGGACAACCCCGATATGGAGGTAACGCTGGTACAATTTGATCTGTCACTTCCTGAAGGGTTGACAGTATCCACTGACGACGATGCACTTGAAATAGGTCGTACAACATGGAAAAAGCATTCTCTTGATGCCAACGAGGATAATACACGTTTCCTGCTGCATTCCGGTAAAAACAATACGTTAGAGGGTACATCAGGAGCCATCATATACATCAAACTTGTAGCTGCCGCAACATTCAAAGGTGGCACTATCGCCCTACGAAACATTGAGATAGTATCGCCCACTGAGCAGGTAGTACATCCCAATGATGTGGAAATGACCATTGGCACCACGCAAACTACCGTAACCATCGTAGCAAACAACCAGACGATGCTTTATGGTGATGCCGTACCCACTCTGACGTATACTGTGACAGAAGGCGAAGCCGACGGAACTCCAGAGCTGAGTTGCGAAGCTACTCAGACATCACCTGTTGGCACCTATCCCATTCACATCACTAAGGGTACGTTGAAGAATGACGTTGTCAATCTAACAGACGGTACACTTACTATCAATAAAGCCCCACTGACTATCACGGCCAAGAGTTATACGATCAAGCAAGGCGAGGCCCTACCCGAATTCGAAGTTACCTACAGCGGTTTCAAGAACGGCGAGGACGAGAGCGTGTTAACAACGAAGCCGACCATCACCTGCAAGGCGACGGCTGACAGTGAACCTGGCGATTACGAAATCACCGTCAGTGGTGCCGAGGCAACAAACTACGCCATGAACTACGTAGCAGGCAAACTGACCATTGTCAAGAAAAATACGGTTGTCATTGTGGCCAATAATCAGTCAACAGTATATGGTAATGCCATCCCCGAGCTGACCTATACGGTTACAGAAGGAGAAGCTGATGGTGTTCCTGAGCTGACCTGCGAGGCTACCCAGACATCACCCGTCGGTACTTACACCATCCATATCAGCAAGGGTACATTGAAGAATGATGAGATCAAACTGATAGACGGTACGTTGACCATCAACAAGGCACCTCTGACCATCACCGCAAACAGCTACACCATTACACAAGGTGATCAGCTTCCGGAATTCGAAGTTACCTACAGCGGTTTCAAGAACGGCGAGGACGAGAACGTGTTAAAAACAAAGCCGACCATCACCTGCAATGCGACGGCTGACAGCGAACCTGGCAGCTATGAGATTATCGTCGATGGTGCCGATGCTGCTAACTACGACATCACTTATGCATCAGGTTGGCTGACCATTGAGAAGCCCGTTGTCATCATCACCGACGAACAGGGTTCTGACTATGAAGTCGGAGAAGACAACACGGTAACGTTCGTTAGTAACACAGAGGCTACCGGCACATTCGAGATTCCACAGACAATCATAAAGGATGGTGTAACCTATACTGTTACAGCGATAGCCGAAATGGCATTCTTGAATAACACCAATTTGACGGAGATTGTCATTCCAGAAAGCATCACAGCCATTGGCGGTTCTGCTTTTGAGGGTTGCAGCAACTTGGCATCAATCACCATAAAGAGCACCACCCCACCCACTGTGTATGATGATGCGCTACCTGTGATGAAGAGAGCTTCAAATGCATTCCTTGGTGTCGATAAAGAAAAATGCATCCTCTATGTGCCTGTCGGATGTGTGGCTGCATATACTGCCGCTGAAGGATGGAACGAGTTCCACCATATCCTCGAAATCGGAACTTCTAGTATCCACGTACTCACTGGCAACAATCAGTTTGGCAACATCTACGACATTAATGGACGTCTGGTTCGAGAAAACACGAACACATTCGAAGGTCTCTCGAAGGGCATCTATATCGTCAACGGCAGAAAAATCATCGTAAAATAATTGAAGCTTAAAGAGGAGACACCGTTCGGGATGTCTCCTCTTTTGTTTGTTAACATTTTTTTATAAGACAAAGAGCATTTTTTTTTGTCTTTTTGTTGTGATTTTGAAAAAAAATTTGTAATTTTGCCAACAGATTAAAAACCGTTATTTTTTTTATTCACCTAATTAAAAACTAAAAGCTTATGAAAAAGTACTTATTTTCTACTTTCCTGCTGGCTTTATTTGCCATAGGATTCACGGCTTCTGACGACGAGATCAAGGACGATCCCAATGTTGCCAACATTGAATTATCGATTTTGAAGCCTACTACAGCTCCCACTTATGTAACCGGTGATGACGTCATTACGATTTCCGGTACAGCAAAAGCCAAGAACGAGCTGGAGTCTATCACTTATACTACCAGTACAGGTTTGGCAGGTGTTGCTGAAGGTCTTGAGAACTGGACCATTGCCAGTCTGCCTCTCGGCGAGGGCGTTACAGTCATCGAAGTAAAAGCTACTGACAAGACCGGTCTCTTCAGAACCCAGAGACTAACAGTTACCCAAGGTACGCTGACCGGCATTGTGAAGATTAATGAAAAGACGGACATCTGGGATGGCGGCTATCTTACCCCCATTGGCTACTTCACCTACAAGAAGGACGTCAATACAACAGCTGAGGGTAATTTCAGTGCTATCAGCTATTTGTCACTTGATAAGGAAGAAATGGCAACACTGATTGCCACGAAGGACGAGAACCTGCCCACTCAGCTGGTGGTGAAGGACAAGGGTATCATCTACTTCAGCTTCCCCAACGACGAGATTGTTGAGTTGTTGTTCGACAATGGTGAGAAGGTTGCTTTCCTCGGCAGCTATGCATGCCCGAAGAATCTTCTGCCCAGCTTTACCGAGTTCGACAAGGAAGACGTATTCCGCGGAGCACTGGCTAACGCTGCTGCTATCATCAGAGCCAACACTGGCGAAGAGACCATCAGCCCAGAGGTTGCTGCTATCGTCAACACTTTTGCTGACTTGTTCGAGCAGGTTTCTAAGTTAGAATATGAGGAGAACGCTGGTGCAGTATCAAGACTGACCGTAACGACCTCCGGAAACTACGAATTTGCTGAGATTCTTGGCAACTGGTTCAATACAGAGATTATCGTTCGTATATACAACACCCTCGCCCTGTGGACCGGTAAAGCCAGCTTCAAGGTTGGTGGATCATCTTGTACGTTGAGCGGAACCATCTGGTGTCTTGCTGATGTTTACAATGCACTGGGTTCCTATGGTATCGTCTGCGATACTGACAAAGCAAAACTGCTCATCGGTGAAGGAAAAGCAGAGTACCAAGGCGAAGGTTATCAGCCCTATGGAAAGCTAAGCTTCGATGTCGATTTCCGTGGTCTGAAACCTAACACCACCTACTTCTATCGTGCATACTATGCATTCAACGACTTTGCTGGTTCAACACTTGTTCCACGCAATGGCGAAGTAATTGACAATGTGTTATATGACACAACTATCAAGTCATTCACCACAGGTGACAACTTGCTGTCGGTTGATGTTGTGATGTGTATCGACTACACAGGAAGTATGGGTGGTATCATCAATACGGTAAAGGAGAACGCCATGTCATTCTATGATTCCTTCAAGGCTAAGTGTGATTCCAAGGGTATTGGTCTGACAGGTCTGACTGCTCAGGTAATCGGTTTCCAGGACATTAATGTCGACGGTGATGACTGGTTCCGCCAAAGTCCTACCTACCAGCTGCCTGAACAACGCGAGGAGTTCAACACCTTTGTAGGTAACATCTACGCTATGGGTGGCGGTGACACTCCTGAGAGCGGACTTGAGGCACTCGATGCTGCTTTCAGCAAGACGGACTGGGGTGCTGACGATGGTTACCACCGTCAGGTAATCATCCTTTGGACGGATGCTCCTTATCTGGTTGGTGAAGCTTATACTAAGCTGACTGTAGAGGGTATTAAGGCAAAGTGGGATGCAATGCCTTCAGGCCGCCGCATGGTGCTGTTTGCTCCAACCGAGTGTTATGATTCGAATGGCGGTAGTTGGGCAGTCATGGATAGCTGGAAGAATGTGATCCGCGAGACCAACCTCTATGCAGGTTTCAGCGATATGGACTACATCCTTGAAGCTCTGATTGGCGAGTTGACCAGCAAGGCTCCGCAGAAGAGTCCTCGCAGCGGTGGCGCAACTCCCATCATGATTGTTCCCACAGCAAACAATTAAACAACTAAACAATAACAATAAAGGAGGACGGTCTATTTGACAGTCCTCCTTTTTCCTAAAGAAACATGTCCAAGCGTCAAAAAACAATCATTCGCCTGCAAATGGTTTTAGGTATACTGCTACTACTTATAGGTATCAGCATCTATCTGCTGTTCAGAAGCGAAACGATTACTCTCTATCGCTGGTTTGCCTCAGCAGGTATGAAAGAAGCAATCGACACACTTCGCGAAAGCGTACGTCACTGGGATATACCAGCATTTGTCCGTTTCAGTTTGCCAGACGGACTCTATTGTGCTTCTTACATTTTATTGATGGATGCTGTCTGGAAGAAAAGCCGGCATTCCCTGCGGCTGGTGGCTGCATCGCTCATTCCTCTCATGGCGATAGCCCACGAATTATTACAGGCCGCTGGTCTGGCCCGTGGGACCTTCGACTGGAGCGACCTGTTGTGCTACTCCCTACCCCTTCTGCTCTACTATTTGCTGACGGGAGGGTTCTTCAAAAAACTTAGAATATCGTATATGCAAACCTGACGCTCAGCGTTGGGAATACTGCCAGTTTTGAAATGGCGTTCACATAGTCGCCCGGCTTATCCGTAATGCCTTCCACATCGTGAATGAGGTCTGTTCCATCATGTGTTATCAGACTGGGTTTACCGCCCCACAGCATGATTCCGCCGTCAACAGATATTTTAAGACGATCGTTACCCTTTACCAGCCTACCCTCATAGCCAAGACCAATATAGGGTTTGAAGGCGTTGACCTTCAGATCGGCCTTCACCATATCGTCATCGTCGGGAGTCATCATATAATACTCACCCTTCTTGTGAATCACATTGCCGTCCTCGTCCACCACATCATTTACATAGGTTCCTAGAAGGACACCCATGCGACCTGCAGCGTCGAAACCTTCCTGCAACTTCACCAACATATCCAAGTCAAAATAGATATCACTATACTTGGGGCCTAAAACAGACAGGTCTACCAGTTTCACGCTGGCCAGCTCGCGCTTGGTCTTTCCGTGCAGCTTATCATACATATTATTATAAATACCCACAGCCACCAACGAAGCCATACTCTCGGTCTTGTTATACGACTCGGCTATCGTCGACGGGCCCAGGAAGAAACCGGCCGTCACACGCCAATGCTTGTTATGCTTCAGCGGATAGACGTCCACCAGGAAGTTCCAGTTCCACATCTTCGCCTTGCCAATCATATCCACATGGTCGCTCACAGGATTGCCTGTCAGATCCTGAAGCACAGAAGACATCTTGGCATATTTGCTCGCACTCGTTTTGGGGTCGTCACCCACCTGGATTTCAAAAGTCATCGGTACCTCAAAACGAGGCATATAGCTAAGACCAGTACGCAAGCGCACCATATCGTGGACGGGCATACTCACGTCAAAACCCAGTCCTGTCGTTCCCAACGTAATACCCAAGTCCATGTGATTGAAGAAATTCCTATTCTTCTTCGCGGGCTCCGGAGCCAGCTGAATCTGTTGACGCTGCTGAGCCATTTCCGTCTGTTGGGCCTTCATAGGCAGCACGGAGACTATCACCAGTAGAAATAAAACAATCTTTTTCATATCTTCTATTCGCTATTTACGGCTGCAAAGTTACAAATAAGCACGTAAAAAGCCAAATATATTAGTTTTTTTTTGGTTTTGCCCGCTAATTTACGTAACTTTGCACACTATATGAGAAAGAGTTTTATACTATCACTGTTACTGCTATGCACTGTAGCAAAGGCCCAACAAGTGGAAACTTTGTTGCAACAGTTTGAGCAACAAGCCGATGTGGCGAAAGCCAACCAGTTTTTCGACGAGTTGAAGAAGAACGACTTTCTCGATGATCCCATCGCGTTTGCAAAAGGTACGTCCGTCGACTCGCTGCAACAGCAGGTGTGGTATTGGGCTGCCGAGTGGTTCTACGATCAGCAGCACTACGACCAGGCTGAGCAATACGCGCTGAAAGCCCTTGACAAGTACCATTCCGCCAATCCCGAAAAGGCCGACTGTCTGAACACGCTGGGCTGCATCTATGTCCGCCTGAGCGACTTCGACAAAGCAGCACACTACGCCCAACAAAGTGTGGAACAGGAATTGCAGGGCGGCAATCACGACCGCATCTCGTCCAGCATGAACACGCTGGCGGGCATCTATATGGCTGGCAACCAGTCCAAAGAGGCCGAACAGATTATCCTACAGGCCCTTGAGCATGCCAAACAGGTCAACAATCCCGGCCGTAAAGGCATCATCATGGGTATGGCATCAGAAATCTACCATTCGCTGGGCGACGACGAGAAAGCGCTGTCGTATGCCGCACAAGCCTACAACATCGAAAAGGAATTAGGTCGTCAAGACAAGATGATTATCCGCCTGTCGCAGATTGGTTCTGCCGAACTGGGACTGCACCACTACGAGAAAGCCGAAGAGGTGTTCCGCCGCATCATTCCGTCGTTCCGCGAGATGGGCGACATCCACTCGATGGCCATTGCCCTGAACCGTTTTGGCATGTCGCTACTCTGTCAGCATCGACAACGCGAAGCCATCCCATACTATCGGGAAGCCGCAGGGCTTTTCTCGAAGATGGGCGACCTGTATAACGAAATCCACTCGCATCGCGGACTTTACGAATGCTACTGGGAACTCAACCCCGATAGTGCAAAGATTGAACTCGACTATTTCGACCTGCTGAAGGACTCGCTCTATTCGCACGCTACCGCCGATGCCCTGTCGCGTTATAACGCCGAATTCGGCAACGACCTGCTACAACAGGAGAACGACGCCGTACGTCAGGCCCACCAACGCACCATCATCATCTCCATTGTCGCCATTCTCCTCTTGTCGCTCATCGCCTGGTGGTTCGTGCGCCGCGCCCATCAGAAGGAACAGCAGCATGTGGCCGAACTGATGCGCGAAATAGAATTGCTGAAGGCAGACACCAACGAAAGCCAACCCGCCACCGATACTGAGCCTGCCGATGACACAACTACAAATGCTCCACTGACGTCTGAATCTGACCGGGCGTTCCTCATGCGCGTCATCGAAGTGGTCAACGAAGGATTTGCTGACAAACAGTTGGGCGTCGATGTCATTGCCTCGAAACTGAACATGAGTCAGCAGACTTTCCGTCGCCGTCTGATGAGTGCTGCCGGCGAGACCCCCAAGGCATTCATTTCCGCCATTCAGATGGAGAAGGCAGGCAAATTGCTAACCGAACATGCCGACATGCCCGTCGTCGATGTGGCTTTCAAATGTGGTTTCGACGATGCCAGCAGTTTCACCCATACCTTCAAACGCATCTACGGCATCACACCGACGCAATATCGCGAAAAATCAGGCAGAAATGCTTGATTTTTTTTGCATTTTGGAAGAAAAAAACAATTATTTGGTAGGTTTTGTCAAGTGTCTAAACCCTAAATCGCCGTACCTTTGCAGCAAACATTGCTATAATTCGCAAAAAACAAAACCATTATGAAAAAGTATCATTCTATCGCAAGAATTCTGATGGCCCTTGTCATCATGTTTGGAGTACAGACCACAGCCTCCGCTCAGTTCGGCGGCCTGCTCAAGAAGGCTAAACAAGCCGTTAAGGAGAAAGCAAAAGACGAAGACAAATCGCAGTCATCACAGGCACCGGAATACAACAACTACGACGGATCGGCCGTTCGGAATGCACGCGGTGAAACGAAAGCTACAGGCAAATCCACGACAGCTAGTACACCTGCAGGGAAGTCTACTGAGAAGGTACTGGCCAAGGTGGCTCCCGGTGAACCTGGCGAGGTTACCATTAAAGTACGCAAAACGGGTAAGGTGCTTGGCACTTACGACCGCGCAGCCTGCAAGCTGACAACGGCTGATGGCAGGACGCTCCTGTTCCAGACGGACGGCACGGTAACCGATGGCAACGGCAAAAAGGTAGGCAGCATCGACGGTCAGACATTTACCACACCTCGCGGCGAGCAAATACGCTGTGACGAAATCGGCATCATGTTTGTCGACAAAAAGAACGTGGGTTCGATACAGAACCAGAAACAAGCGATTCTCGGCGATGGCACATTCATTGACGCGTCTGATAAGATGAACGGTGTGGTACTAGCTTATTTTATCTTCGGATATCTGCATTCCAACAAACAACTGGTAGCTATCAAGGAGGGCTATGATGCTGCAACGATGACTTATAACCCAACCGACGAGGAGTTCTACGCCGAGGCCAATAAGGAGATAGAGAAGCGTCACGGTTCGTCTGGCGGCAAGGGCGGTGACATGCAGTTCCGCAAGAATGGTAGCATCGTAGGCAGTATGCTGGCCGACGGTACCGTCTACGTGGGTGGTTCCATCAAGGGAAAAATCGACGGCAACAACAATATCTATGTCGGAGGCCATATTGAAGGTCTGTTGCGCGGCAATGAGGTACTGAAGAACGGTCACGTCATTGGCACCATCGACGACGACGGCACGGTTCGTATCAACGGCCACATCGTGGGCGGCATCGATCCACGAACAGGTGACGTACGCTACAACGGCAGCATTGTCGGACGCGTCGAGCCTTTAGGCGATCTGAAGAAAGCCGCTGTCTACTACTTCTTCCAGTTCTGGTAAACTGACGGTGAAGATTATATAAAAATGAGCCCCACCCTTTTCGGTGAGGCTCATTTTTGGTGTGGAGCTGCGGGGAGTCGAACCCCGGTCCAAACAGGGAAACCATACGCTTTCTACATGCTTATCTTGGCCTTCATTTTCGTGTCGCGACAAGACCCAAGCCACCAATCACGACCTTATCCTCTAAAATTTCATCCCGCCATCGAGGCCTGACAAGACTATTTCCGATTTAACCTGCGCCGCTTGATCTCCGGATTCGGAACAACATCCTCGGAGCGACGTCTCGTTCTGTCACCTGGTGACGGAATTGAGCCTCAATCTACTATACTTCGATTAGGCAGCGAGAGCATACTCATTGTTGCCAATTAATTTTTCGACCGACGTGATTATGGAGTCCACAGTCGTCACTCCGCATGCTTACGTACCATCTCATCCTGCTGTCAAATCCAGTCAACCCCAGGTGTGAAAGTCACGTTTCGGCTGCAAAGATACAACTTTTTTTGTAACAATCGTACTTATCTCGATTTTTTTTTGTACTTTTGCGCAATATTTCGCCCGAAAGGGTGTTTATATTATATATAAGTTAATGCATTAATAGTGTCTATGAAACGAATCGCTACTCTCATAGCCAGCGTGATGGTGTGTGCCGTCATGAGCTGGGCGCAGTCGGGTATGACCGACAATCAGATAATGGATTACGTGATTGAGCAGAACGCACAGGGCGTGCCGCGTCAGAAGATTGTGACGCAGCTGATGCAGCGCGGTGTGACCATCGAGCAAATTCGCCGTATCCAGAAGAAGTACCAGAAGCAGATGAAGAACGGTGCGATGGGCGCCGACGATATCACGGCTGGTTCAAAGGAGATGAAGTCGCGCATGAGAGAGCAGAATGGCGATAAGCGCAGGGAGCAGAAGAAGGAGGACAAGAAGAAGGCTTCGCAGTTCAGAATCAAGGACACGAAGAAGAAGAACCAGATTCAGCGTCACACGTATGACGAGGAAGACGAGGACTTCGTGGAAATGGACGACGCCATGGATTTCATGATGCCCGACTCGCTGAAATACTACGACGAGGAGTACATGATGAAGGACAAGGACGAGGAGAAGCGCAAGATTTTCGGTCACGACATCTTCAACAACAAGAAGCTGACGTTCGAGAGTTCGATGAACCTCGCAACGCCTCAGAACTACGTGCTGGGCCCTGGCGACGTAGTGAACGTAGACGTATGGGGTGCCTCGCAGGAGAACGTGTCGGAGACCATCTCGCCCGACGGAACAATTACCATCGAGAACATTGGTGTCATTCAGTTGGGCGGCCTGAGCGTGAGTCAGGCGAAAGCCCGCCTGAAGCGCGTGTTGGGACCTCGATACCAGGGTTCCAAGATTGACCTGACAGTGGGACAGACACGCACCATTACCGTCAGTGTGATTGGTGAAGTGAAGATGCCGGGCACGTTTACAATGTCGGCCTTTGCCACCGTATACAACGCACTGTACATGGCCGGCGGCCCGAACGAAATCGGTACGCTGCGTAACGTGAAGGTATACCGTAACGGCAAGCTCATATCGAATGTCGACGTGTACGACTTCTTGTTGAATGGACGTCTGACCGGTGACGTACGGCTACACGACAACGACGTGATTACCGTAGGTCCTTACGAGTCGCTGGTGAACATCACGGGTAAGGTCAAGCGCCCGATGTTCTACGAAATGAAGAAAACCGAGAGTGCCGCCACGCTGGTGAACTATGCCGGTGGATTCACGGGTGACGCCTATACAAAGGCCATCCGCATCAACCGAAAGGCCGGAGCAGGCTATTCAGTGTTCAGCGTAGGCGAATTCGATATGAACACCTTCAAACTGATGGACGAAGACTCGGTGAGTGTAGACTCAACCATCGTACGCTATCAGAACATGGTGGAAATCAAGGGTGCCGTATTCCGTCCCGGCATGTACCATGTCGGTGGCGATATCAGCACCGTGAAAGCTCTGGTGGAAGCCGCTGCCGGACTGACGGAGGGTGCCATCGGCCAGCATGCCGTCATGCATCGCATGAAGGTAGACCGCACGCTGGAAGTGCAGAGCGTGGACATTGTCGGTATTCTGGAAGGTACCATACCCGACGTTCCTCTGCGCAACGAGGACGTGATCTACGTGGCCAGCCGCGACGAGAACGAGACCTTGAAGACAGTATCTATTAATGGCGAGGTACACTACCCCGGAACATATAAGTTTGCCGAGAACGAGAGCATAGAAGACCTGATTCTGCAGGCTGGCGGACCCACGGAAGCAGCCTCGCTGGTAAAGGTCGACGTAGCCCGCCGCATTACCAACCCCAACGCTACCGAGGCCGACGACCAGATAGCCCAGACGTTCAGTTTCAAGCTGACGCCGAATTTCTCCATTCAGGGACAGCCCGACTTCACGCTGAAGCCGTTCGATGAAGTGTATGTGCGCCGTTCACCAAACTACACAGAGCAGCAGAACGTAACCATCGAGGGTGAGGTGCAGTTCGAAGGAACCTACGCCCTGTCGAACAAAGGCCAGCGACTGAGCGAAGTGCTGAAGCAGGCCGGCGGACTGACCAAGCGCGCCTATCCCGAAGGCACCAAGCTGCTGCGTCTGATGACGGCCGAGGAACGCGACCAGATGGAAGTCATGCTGCGTACCGCCCAGCGTAACTCGGGCAACGACTCTATCGACGTGAAGAAACTGGTGACAAACGCCACCTACCCCGTTGGTATCGAGATGGATAAGGCCTTGGTGAACCCCGGCAGCGAAGACGACCCCATTTTGCGCGACGGTGACCGCATCATCGTGCCACGCTACGACGGTACGGTGAAAATCAACGGCGAGGTACTCTATCCGAACACGGTACGATTCAAGGAGGGCAAGAATGCCAAATACTATATCGACCTGGCAGGTGGAACGACCTCGACGGCCAAGGAGAGTCAGACCATCATCATCTACATGAACGGCATGGTGGCCAAGGCAGACCGCAAGCACAAGCCACGCCCGGGCTGCCAGATTGTAGTGCCTACGAAGCGAAAAGGCCGTTCAATGGGTATTGCCGAGTGGCTGACCATCGGTTCGTCGACGGCGTCGATTGCCACCATGATTGCCACGATTGCTAATCTTGTGAAGTAAAAGACTATGGAAGAAAATCAATCACGCAAAATAAGAATCGACGTTGTAAGGCTAATTCAACTGATTAGGGCCGACAAGCGTAAGATGCTAATCTATTGCGGCATTGGTGCCATCATAAGCATCATCGTGGCATTCAGCATCCCCAGAATCTACAAGTCAAGCGTCATGCTGGCACCGGAAGAAACCTCTAACGGATTCTCGGGCAACATCTCGTCGCTGGCCAGCATGGTGGGTATGAACATGAAGTTCGGAACCAGTGGCGACGCCATCTATCCGGAAATCTATCCCGACGCCATCGAGTCGACAGAATTCCTGGTAAGCCTGTTCGACGTGAAGGTAACCTCGAAGGACAAGACCATCAAGGACATGCCCTACAGCGAGTATCTGGACAAGCACCAGAAGATAGCCTGGTGGAGCTATCCCGGCGAATGGCTGAACAATCTGAAGAACATGCTGAAAAGCGACGAAGAGTCGACTGGCAACAACAAGATTGACCCGTCGTTCCTGACCAAGAAACAGTACGACCTGTGTAAGGCCATCAGCGGTAGCATCGACTGTCACGTAGACAAGAAAACCAACGTCATCGACATTGTCGTGACCGCCCAGGACCCGCTCATCGCCATGACAGTAGTCAATGCGGTGAAGGCCCAACTGCAGCTGTTCATCACCAACTACCGCACCAACAAGGCCCGCAACGACGAGCAATACATGGAGAAGCTCTTCCAGGAAGCCGAGACGCAGTATACGAAGTCGCGCTTGAAATATGCGGAATTCTGCGAAGCCAACACAAACATCGTGCTGAAGTCTGTGGAATCGAAGATGGAAGAGTTGGAAAACGAGATGCAGCTGAAGCACAACATATATACGCAGGTAGTCGAGCAGTTGCAAATGGCGAAGGCCAAGGTTCAGGAACGCACGCCAGCCTTTACGACGCTGCAGAATGCCACCGTCCCCGTCAAGCATTCCAACATGCCCAAGGTCTTCATTCTCATCATCTTCGTGATGCTGGCTTTTGCCGTCCGACTGGCTATCCTCGTTAAGAAGAACTATCAAGAAATCATCCTCTTGCAATGAAGTATGCTGCCTGGGTAGTACTTTCTGCGGTATTCGGATGGCTGGTTTCGCTGGCCATCCCCAACGAATACGCTGCCCAGGCGAAGATTGCCGACGAGTATAAGACGACGGACCTGCTCATCGGTCTGAACTCGATGAACGTCATGATGCGCGACCTGAACTCGAATTCAGGCAACGAAGGCACCGACAATATCGACATCTATTCGAAAATCCTGCAGTCGAGGGATTTCATAGCAGGCATCGGCCGAATGACCGTGCGCAAATACAAGCAAAGCTATTTCGACTATCTCACCACCCACCACCGGCGCCCCTTCTGGGAGCACCTGTTCGTCCGTCCATCCAACGAACAAGAACAGAAGGACGTCATCTACGACATCATCAGGGACCATCTGAAATACTACCTGAGTTCGAAGTCGCAGACGCTGGAAATACAGATTACCGACCAGGATGCCGAGGTGGCCGCCGACGTGCTGGACCAAACGCTGGCATTCCTGAAGGCAGAAATAGAACGTCTGCGGTCGCACCGTGCGGGTATCAATAAGAAGAATGCTGCCGAGAAACGGCGTGAGGCGTCGATGGCCTACCAGCAGGCCAAGCGCGACTACGAGCGTTTTGCCGATTCGCACGAAAAAGCCAAGTCGGACTACACGACGAGCCGTCTGGCCCATCTGGAAAAAGACTATCAGCTGAAATACGATATCTACCGGAAGGCTTCCGAAGAATACACCCGAGCAGACTACCTGACAAAGAAGGAAAACACGTCGTTTGTCGTTGTCAAGCGCTACAACATCTCGCAGCAGAAGGTGTCGCCCTACCGCTGGGCCTATGCCGCCGTAGCCTTCCTCATAGCCCTGTTTGTCTGTCTGTGTCATGCCATCTACACCCGCAAGGGAACCGACAACGCCTTCCGACATATTGACTTCGGTGGATGGTTCTCGCCCTGGGCTATCACCCTCTCGATATGGACAGCTATCCTCGGATTCTACTATCTGTTGAACACGAAGCTATATCCCATTACCAGCCAGTTCTACTACAGCTTTGCCATCTGGGTCCCCATTTTCTGCATCTGTGCACTGATTACCTACAATGCCTTCCGGCATCAAGACAAGGACGACCTGTGGAGCGAGAGCCTCGACTTCAACAGGACCGTCTTTAACGCTTTCTTCGTGCTGTCGCTCATCATCACCCCACTCTACGTCTATCGTGTGCTGCAAATCGTCATGATGTTCAGTACGGAAGACTTGATGAACAACGTCCGCACACTGGCATTGTACGGCGAGGGACAGGGACTGCTGAGCTATTCTATCGTCATCAACCAATCGCTGTTTGTTGTGGCACTATGGGCTCATCCGAAAGTTCCCACATGGCAGGTGGTGACACTGGCTATGGCCTGTCTGATGAATTCGCTGGCCATCATGGAGAAAGAATCGATGTTCTTTGTCTTCACCAGCGTCATCTTCGTGCTCTTCGAGAAAAAAGTCATCAAGCTACGGTCCATCCTGATCTATGGCAGCATCCTGGTGGTGGTATTCTACCTGTTCAACCTGGGCCGAGCCGAAGAGGGCAGCAAATACCAGGAAGAAGAGACGCTGCTCGACTTCATCGCCATGTACGTGCTGTCGCCCCCCGTGGCCTTCTGCCAGCTGGGACAGGAGTTGACGCCGCAGTTTGGTACCAACACCTTCGAGAAGATCTATGTCTTCCTGGAGCGTTTCGGATTCAGCGACATCGTGGTGAAAGAGAAGTTGCAGGAGTTTGTCTGGGTTCCGATTCCTACGAATGTCTATACTGTCTTCCAGCCGTTTTTCATCGACTTCGGCTACAAGGGTGTAGCCTTCTTCTCCGGCGTCTACGGCTGTCTGTGCGGATGGCTCTACCGGCTGTACAAAAACAAGAACGGCATCGGCTGTGCACTCTATACTTATGCCGTCTTTGCGCTGATGCTGCAGTTCTATCAGGAGAATTTCTTCCACAGTCTGGTATTCCTGCTGCAGTTTACCTTCTTCGTCACTCTTTTCACCCAGAAAAAGGTCAATCTATTGTTTAACCCCAAGAAGCTATGAACACTGAGACAACCATCAGCGACAAGCGCACTTCGCTATTGCAGAAGAACATCATCGCCTCGTTCCTCATCAAGGGATGGTCGGCATTGGTTGTGCTGCTGATGGTACCTGCCACGCTGCACTGTCTGGGAGAGTACAAGAACGGCATCTGGCTGACTATCAGCAGCATGCTGTTGTGGATAGACAATATGGACATCGGGTTGGGCAACGGGTTGAGAAACAAGATTGCCGAATACATGGCCCATGGCGACAACGATCGCACCCGCCGCCTGATATCGTCGACCTTTGCCATGCTGACGTGCATCATCGTCCCCGTGCTGCTCATTCTGCTGTTGCTGATAGCCGTCGGCGACCCCTATCAGGTGTTCAACGCCAGTCCGGCACGTGTGACTCACCTGGAACAAGTGCTGATGGTGACGGTGACACTCGTCTGCACGTCGTTCATCTTCAAGCTCATCGGCAATTTCTATATGGGCCTGCAACTGCCTGCAGTCAGCAACCTGCTCATCGCCTTGGGGCAGACGCTGGCACTCGCTGGCACCTACGTCATCCTGTGGTCGGGCAGCCATTCGCTCATGCACATTGCACTGGTCAATACGGCGGTCCCCCTACTCGTCTATCTGCTGGCATTCCCCTATACATTTCTATACAAGTACCCGCAGCTGCGGCCGTCGTTCAGCTTCATCAACCTGCAGGAAGCCAAAACGGTCATCAATATGGGCGTGCAGTTCTTCATCATGCAGATTTCGGGCGTCATCCTGTTTATGACGTCGAACTTGCTGATATCGAACCTCTTCTCGCCCGAACTGGTTACCCCCTACCAGATTACCTACCGCTATTTCAGCATCCTGCTGGTCATCTTCACCGTGGTATGCATGCCCTTCTGGAATGCGACGACTGACGCCTATCAGCTGAACGAAATGGGGTGGATTCGCAATGCCACCCGCAAGTTGCGGCAGATGACCATCGCCTTCCTCGTTTGTCTGGTGGTTATGATTCTGCTCGCCGACACGGTCTACGCCATCTGGATTGACCGCCAGACCGTCATCGACACCAAGATGACCGTCACCATGGCGGTTTACATCTTCATACTGATCTATAGCATGCGCTACAGCTATTTCATCAACGGCATCGGGAAACTGCGCCTGCAGCTCATCTTTACCACTGCGGCAGCCGTACTCTTCATCCCGCTGGCCTACGTCACCACCCTGTGGACGCACGACATCATCTGGTTTATGGTTGTCATGTGCCTGGTCAACATCCCCGGACTCATCGTCAACCGCATCCAGTTCTACAAACTCATCAACGGAAAAGCAAAAGGAATATGGAACAAATAAACAATAGCAACGAAGAACGCATCGCCATACTGATGGCCACTTATAACGGCCGGAAGTTTCTGGGCGAACAGATTGACTCCATCTTGTCGCAGAGCAGCCCGTTGTGGCACCTGTACATCCACGACGACGGGTCGACGGACGGTACTGTCGAACTGCTGAACGACTATGTCGCCCGGCATCCCGACCAGATTACCGTCATGGACTACCCCTCGCAAGGCGGCGCCCTGCCCAACTTCATGAGTCTGCTCGAGCGGGTAGAAGCCGACTATTACATGTTTTCCGACCAGGACGACGTCTGGCATCCGACGAAGGTCGAACTGTCGTATCAGGCCATGAAGCAGCAGGAAGCCATCCATGGCGACAAACCCATCATCGTGCATTCCGACGTAAGGGTAGTCGACGGCGATCTCAACCTGTTGCATCCTTCCTATCGCGAATACGGCCACATCTACCCCGACGCCGTCAAGGACTTCAAGAGTTGCGTCATCAACATCACGCTGGGCTGTGCCATGCTGTTCAACCGCCAGGCAAGAGCGGTGTCGCTGGACCGTCCCTGGAAAGACGCCCTGATGCACGACGGCTGGGTGACGACACGCACCTTTGCCGAAAACGGCATCGTCTACGCCATGCCCGAGGCCCTGCTGGAATACCGCAATCATGGCGACAACACCGTGGGCGCTACCGATGGCTCGCGATTTACCATCGGCTATCGCATCAGCCATTTCGGTCAGATGCTACGCCTCAACATGAAGCAGTACCGCATGCTGCGCAGTGCCGGCTACGGTTCCATCTTCACCTACTATTATCATAAGTTCCTGCTGCATATCCATTAAACTGCCTATCACCGAGCGACGATGACAATATATATCAACGGACGATTTCTGACACAGCCCATGACGGGTGTCGAGCGCTACGCCTACAACATCTGTAAGGCGCTGGCTGCTCTCGGACAGCCGTTTACCGTTGTCTGTCCGAAAGCCCCTATCCACCCCGACTACGACGTCAGCGCGTTGCACATCGTCCACTACGGCATCGGCAACTCGCATTTCTGGGAACAGTGCGTCCTGCCGTTTTTCTTCCTCGGCAAGAAAGACTATCTGGTAATCAGCTTCACAGGCTTAGGGTCCATCCTCATTCCCCACAAGGTAATGACGATACATGACCTGGCCTTTCTGAAGAATCCCTCGTGGTATTCGTGGGCCTATTATTGGTACTACCGCTTCATGACGCCGCTTGCCGCAAAGACCTCACGGCACATCATCACCGTCAGCGAGTTCTCGAAAAGCGAGATTCTCCGCTTCTATCCGTTCCTCCGAAGCGAGTGCATCAGCGTGGTCTATAACGCCATCGACAGCCGCCTGTTCTCACCACTCACCACTCACCACTCACCACTCACCAAATCCCGCTTCGTGCTCTGCGTCTCGTCCATCGACCCGAGGAAGAACTTTGCCCGGCTCATCGAGGCCTGCCGGCATCTCACCGGCGCCAAGCTGTACATCGTCGGCAACTACAACCGCGTATTCGGCGAGCAGAAAGCGCTTAGCACCGACGACAACGAGCATATCCGGTTCTTGGGACGCGTCAGCGACGACGAGTTGGTGCGCCTCTACAATCAGGCCGAATGCTTCGTTTTTCCGTCGCTCTACGAGGGTTTCGGCCTGCCCCCGTTAGAGGCTATGACATGCGGCTGTCCAGTGCTGGTATCCGACATTCCCGTCGAGCGCGAAGTATGTGGCGACGCCGCCCAATATTTCAATCCGCTCGATTCTAATGAAATTCTACATACAATTACACAATATTTGACCAATGCTGACGTTATAAAAGAAACGATGCGTCAGAAAGGTTACGAAAACACGAAGCGGTTCTCGTGGCAGAAATCCGCGGAAACGCTGATGAAAATTGTTAAAAATACTGGTTGCGAATGAAGAAAACTATACTCCAGATTGCTAAATACTACCATCCCGTCGAGGGAGGCATAGAGACTGTCACCAAATACATGGGCGAGGGTATGAAAACCTTCCAGAATATTATCGTATGCTTCAGCCAGGACGGCATCACCCGCGTCGACACGATAAATGGCGTCAAGGTCTACCGCATTGCATCGTCCATGAATGTCGCCAGTCAGGACATTGCCTTCTCGTACTATCACTACCTGAAGAAGATTATCTACGAGGAACAGCCGGACATCATCCTGCTGCACTGTCCCAACCCCTTCCTGTATCCCATCACCGCCAAGTTGGCTCCGAAGGACGTCAAGCTCGTCCTGCTGTGGCACTCCGACATTCTCGGCAAAGGCCTGCTCTACAAGCTGGTCAGTCACTACGAGAAGGTCATTCTCAAGAAGTCCGACCTCATTCTGGCCACGAGTCCCAACTACATCCACCCGTCGAGTCCCATCTACCAGTATCGCGACAAGACGAAGGTGGTGCCCAACGGCATCATCCTCAACGACTTCACATGGAAGGCTGGTGACGAGAAGACGGTCGACGAAATCCGCAGGAAATACCATCATAAGAAAATCATCTTCTTTGTCGGCCGCCACGCAGCCTACAAAGGCATCAACTATCTCATCGAAGCCGAGAAGTACATCCAGTCCGACTGCATCATCCTCATTGGCGGCCGAGGCCCCGAGACCGAGCGCCTGAAGGCCATGACACACTCTGATCGCATCAAGTTCATCGGGCGCATTCCCAACGACTACCTGCGCTGCTACTACTATGCTTCCGACATCTTTGGCTTCACCTCGTGCACCAAGCAGGAGGCCTTTGGCATTGCACTGGCCGAAGCCATGTATTGCGGCAGCGTGCCGGTAACCTTCACCATCGAGGGCTCTGGCGTCAACTGGGTTTCCGTGAAAGACGAGACGGGCATCGAGGTGCCGCTGGGCGACGTACAGGCCTATGCTGCCGCCGTCGACAAGCTGCTCACCGACCACGACCTGTACATGCAGTATGCCACTGCCGGCAAGGACCGCATTGCCCGCATGTTCACCAGCAAGCAGTCCGTCAAGGAAATGAAGGCCATCTTCAACGAGCTGACCGGTAACGACTAAAGTAATTGCTTCTGACAATCCATTCCGAGAGGGCTTGCGTCTTCTCCGACACCGAATTGGTGTAGTGTGCGTTCAGCAGCGAGTGACCCAAACCGCGCCACGGGGTGGTAATGCCAAACATGTCGAGCAACGTGGTGTAGACATCCAGCTGATTGCAGGGTCCTGTCCACACGCTATCCTTGTCGATGCCGCCATGAACGATATACAACGGCAACTCATCGCTGACCTGACCTTCCTCCATGTTCAGATGCACGGGGTGGGCATCGTGGTCAGCCGTAATAATAATCATACTATTGTCATACAACCCCTGGCGCTTCAGTTCGCCGAAATACCTTTCCAGCTGCTGGTCGGTATAATGGCAGTCTGTCAGGTAGTTGCGGTATTCCGCCGTCAGCGTCTCGTCCGTCAGCTGGAAGCCATGCTCCACGCACTTGGTGTAGGGGTTATGCATCGACATGGTCAGAATCAGCGAGAAGAAGGGCTGTTCCACCTTTCCGTCGACCCGCGCTGCCAGGGTGAATATCTGCTCGTCGTTCAGGTCTTCGTTGCCGTGCAGCGCCTTGTCGCAGTCGAATTTCGAGTACATCGTGTCGAATCCGAACAGCCCGTTCATCTTGTCCTGTTCCCAGAAGGTGGGCGACGTCGGCACAACAATCTGCGACGCCTTGATGCGCCCCTGCTCCTTCATCAGGGCCGGCAGCCCGCACACCGTCTTGTCCTTCACGATGTTCACCGTAATCTCCGATTTCAGCGGCATCAGTCCCGCCATGTAGATGAATTGTCCGTCGGACGATTCGCCGATATTGATGTTCGGGCGCACATGACCGTTATAATAGACGGTGCTGTCGCGTTTCAGCCGGTTCAGGAAGGGCGTAATTTCCTTGCCGTCGACTGTCAGATCCGAGGTTGCTGCCAGGTACGACTCCACAATGATGAATATCACATTCTTCGGCCCGTCGACGGTTGGTCCGCCTACCGTGCGCTCCCTGTAGTCGGTATATTCCTGCGCTATTTCCGCCAGCTGCTGCTCGTCCAGCGTCAGGTCGCGCTGCAGGAAATCCTCGTAGCACACCAGTGCCCTGCGCACAAAACCGCTGCGAAACAGCATGTTGTTAGGTGCCTGCGTATATTGCACCCGGATGGGCGAAAAGCGGATGAACGACGTTTCGAACGAAGGGTCGTGCGTCAGTCCCAGCACCACGATGAAAGCGCCTACCGCCAACAGCGCCACGCCCCACAGCGTGGCCAGCGTCCGGCCGAAATGCTCCTGCACGGACCGGCTGTTCCAGCGCCGGTAGAGCCAAGCGAACACCAAGGCCAGCAGCACAAAGCATCCGTCCGTCAGGCGCAGTCCCGTCAGCGTGCTTCCCATCACCTCGCCGTCGGTCAGATTGCCCAACTGCAAGATGGCCAGATTGGGCAGATAATGCCCGAAGAACCTGGAATACAACACATTACAGAATGCCAGCACCGCCGACAGCACGAAAGCCACAAACAGGCTCTTCTTAACCCGTCCCCAGGTCAGCAGCATGCCCAGCAGGAAGAAGAACGTCGCATCCACCAGACATGAGAACACGTTGCTGACAATGGCATCGGGCTTGAAGGGATACTCGAATTCCACGGTCAGGGCCAGCTGTCCGTGCATCAACAGCAGACAAGCCACCGACAGCAGCAGCAACACCAGAAAACGGCCGTTCAGCCCCCTCCGGCAATACTCTGTCATGCGTCGTATTTTTTCAATCATCATGCTCATTTCTTCCGTTAACAGTATGCAAAGTTAGCGCTTTTTCGGAGAATAGCAAAAAAGTCTTGATAAAAATTGATGTTCTATGCAATAAATAGCTCATCTGTGAGTTATATATATAAATAGCAATTGCGTATGACGATATATCTACTCGGTGCATTTTTCTTGAGCATGATTTGCGGGCTGGTGTTCACGCCCCTGATTCTTGATTTCTGTAAACGAAAAAAACTTTACGACCTTCCCAACGACCGGAAGGTCCACAAGAATGCCATACCCCGCTTGGGCGGCATATCCTTTCTGCCCAGCATGATGACGGCCTTCACCGTCATGCTGCTGTATTTCACCTGGATGCGCGACAAAGAGATTGCCTTCAACACCTGGAGTGCCACCTACGTCATGGGCGTCGCCATCATCTACCTGACGGGCATCGTCGACGACCTCGTCGGACTCAAGGCCAAGAGCAAGTTCCTCGTCCAGATCATCACAGCATGCCTGCTGCCCATGGCCGGACTCTACATCAACAACCTCTACGGACTCTTCGGCATCGAGGCCATACCCTACTACATCGGCATTCCCCTGACCATCTTCGTACTGGTATTCGTCGACAACGCCATCAACCTCATCGACGGCATCGACGGACTGGCTGCCGGGCTGACGCTCATCGCACTGACCTGCTTCCTCGTCTATTTCATCCACTACGACGTCTTCATGCACACCTACTCCATCCTCGTTGCCGGACTCATGGGAGCACTCATCGCCTTCCTCTATTTCAACCTCTTCGGCAGCGTCGAGCGCAACACCAAGATATTCATGGGCGACTCGGGAAGCCTCTCGCTGGGATTCACCCTCGGCTTCCTCGCCGTCAAGTGCGCCATGAACAATACCGCTATCTGGCCGGTACGCCCCGAGGCCATCATCGTCGGAATCACACTACTCATCGTACCCACAGCCGACGTGGCGCGCGTCACACTCTACCGACTACGCCACCACCGCCCTCTGTTCGACGCTGACAAGAATCATATCCATCACAAACTCATGCGAGCCGGACTGTCGCAACACCAGGCGCTCGTCGCCATACTCCTGCTGGCCGTCGCCTACATCGTGCTCAACAGCCTGCTGTTCCCACTCGTGCCAGCCACCCTGCTGGTTGTCATCGACGTCGCCCTGTTCTGCGCTGTCAACGGCTGCATCAATTACAAACTCAAAACAACCGCATAACACATCGTGAAACGCTTCATCGACTTCATCATATCGGCCTGCTGCCTGCTGGTATTCTCGCCACTGTTCCTGATATGCTTCCTGGCTATCAAGCTCAGCGGCGGACCCGTTATCTACAAGCAGGAACGCATCGGACTGCACGGCAAGCCCTTCTATATCTATAAGTTCCGCAGCATGAAAACCAACGCCGAGGAGAATGGCGAAGAGCTGCTCCAGAGCGAGAACGACCCACGGCTCACCAAGGTCGGACGGTTCCTTCGAAGCCACCATCTCGACGAACTGCCACAGCTGTGGAACGTATTCATCGGCGACATGGCCTTTGTCGGCTACCGTCCCGAGCGGCCCTACTACATCCGTCAGATCATGCAGCGCGACAGCCGCTACGAACGGCTCTATGTGCTGCGGCCCGGCGTCACCAGCTACGCCACGCTGAAGAACGGATACACCGACACCATCGAGAAAATGCTGAAACGCCTCGAGTTCGACCTCTACTATCTCGAACACCAGTCGCTATGGACCGATTTCAAGATACTCGTCCAGACATTCCTCAACATCGTTTCCGGCAAAATCTTCTAGCAGTAAACAAAATAATAATAAGGTTTATGAGCAAGCTGCACTATTGTTTATCTTTTATTTTTTATTTTTTATTTAGCCCCGCAGGGGCGCAAGACACCCTGAAGACGCGCCTCACCTACGACCTGACTGCCGAGACGGCCGTCGGCACGGGCCATTACACCGCCTTCCAGCTTACGGCCAACCGCCATCATGTGCTCGCCACGCGGCCCAACACCGCCTACCTGCGCGGAGCCATGACCGTCAGTCATCCCTTCAACCACCAGCTGACACTCTCGGCCTGCATCGATGGCATCGCCGCCGTTCACGCCGACCACAAGGCCTACCTGCAGCAGTGCTACGCCAACCTCCAGTGGAAGTCGTTCTTCATCGAGGCCGGCAGCCGCGAACAGGACCCCGTCCTGCGCGACGCACAGCTCTCGGCCGGTGCCTTCGCCAAGGGCAACAATGCCAAGCCCATTCCCCAGGTGCACCTCGGCACCGACGGCTTCTGGACCATGCCCTACACCCGCGACTGGCTGCAGCTCAGCTTCGACTTCGGCTACGGCAAGTTCCTCGACAGCAACTACCGCGAGGACCGCTTCCTTCAGGGCGGTGACGCCAACCAGCTCTACGCCACCGGCATCTGGTACCACCAGAAGCACCTCTACTTCCGCACCAACCCCGACAAGCGCTTCTTCATCACTGCCGGCATCGAGCATGTCGCACAGTTCGGAGGCACCAGTCACGAATACGTCAACGGCGTGCTCACCCCCAAAACCAAGGATGCCAACCTGAAGGCCTTCTGGAATGTCATACTGCCCCGAGGCGACAAAAACTACTACGAGGACGACGCCCTCGAAGACTGGGTCTACGGCAACCACCTCGGTTCTATGACCATACAGGTAGGCTGGAACATCGACCGTCACCACCTGCTGCAAGCTTATGTCGATGACATCTTCGAGGACGGCTCCGGCATCCGCAAGAGCAACGGCTGGGACGGACTCTGGGGTGTGCAGTATCAGAACCGCGCCGCCGGACCGCAGTATGTCCGCAAGGCCGTCGTCGAGTATTTCCAGACCACCAACCAGTCCGGACCGCTCCACATCGACAGCGGCGACTATCCCGAACCGGCACGCAGCCAGATTTCCGACTTCGTCACCGGCGACGACAACTACTACAACCACATGTTCTACGACAGCTACGCCCACTACGGCATGACGCCCGGCAACCCCTACATCACCTCGCCCCGGTTCAACCAGAACGGCCACACCGGCTTCAGCGACAACCGCGTCCGGGCCTGGCACGTAGGCGTCACCGGCGACATCACCAGCCGACTGTCGTACCTCGTCAAGGGAGCCTACCGCGAGGGCTGGGGCACCTATCGCAACCCCCTACCCCACAAGCACCACTCCTTCGACGCCGTCCTGCAGGGTGAATACCACACTGGTCCCTGGAATTTCAGCGCCGCCTACGCCTTCGACAAGGGCAACATCCTCGGCGACTGCTCAACGTTCAACTTCAAAATCAGTTATCATGGCACGATTCTTTAAATCCTTTATTTTATATTTTTTATTTAGCGTAGCGCTATTAACTTCGTGTCAGGAAGGCCGCGAAGCCGGCGACTTCTTCGGACAGTGGCGACTGACCGGCTCCGACACGCAATACATCAGTTTCTCAGGGTCCATCGTCTGGATCAAGAACCTCAACCAAGCCGAGGTCTATGGCAATTTCCAGCACCGCGGCGACAGCCTCTACATCCAGTGCTTCTCCAAGCACGGCATACCGGCCGACACCATCCTCGTCGAACAGACCTTCGGTTTCCGGCCCTTCACCGACATCCGCCTGAAAATCGACCGCCTCGACGACGACAACCTCATCCTCTCCGCCGGCAACCAACACTGGTCGTTCTATAAATACTAAAAGAATCAAAGAAGGCATTGCTTGTCTTTTCCTGATTTCACTAGAACATTCATGCTTTTTTTATGTGCCAGCCCTAGATCTTTGGCCCCAGAATCTTGAAAAGTTGATTCGAAAATTCTAAAAAAAACGTGTTTTCCTTTGGTGTTTCTCCCGATTTTCTGTAACTTTGCAGTCGGAATGTATGTGACGAAAATTCCGTGACGGAAATTCCGTCTCAAAATAGAGCTCGATTAACAATATTATAATATATGGACAAATATGGCTAGGAAATTGCAAACCCTTCGAAATCCCTTTGTTTACCAGGGTTATGTAAGTCCTATGTATTTTTGCGATCGTATCGAAGAGACAGAAGAACTGATTGCAAATCTACAGAACGGGCGTAACACAGTATTGATTTCTCCTCGCAGAATTGGTAAAACCGGACTCATAATGAATGCGTTTTATCATATTCTGGAACAGGAAAAGGATGCAAAGTGTCTGTATATTGATATCTTTGCCACGAAGAATCAGCACGATTTTGTACAGATGTTAGGTACGGCCATCGCCCAAGAGGTACTATCCAGAGAACGAAGAGCCGTGAAACGGCTTCTGGAGTTTTTTGGCTCATGGCGTCCCGTATTCAGCACCGACCCCATGACAGGACAACCGACAGTATCTGTAAGTATACAGCCCACGCAGACGGAAGTCACGCTAAAAACCGTTTTTGACTATCTGAAGCAGAGTAAGCGTGAAGTGTATATCGCTATTGATGAGTTCCAGCAGATTACTAATTATCCTGACCCAGGTATAGAGGCACTATTACGCTCCTATATCCAGTTTGCACCGAATGTACATTTCGTATTCTCTGGCAGTAAGCGTCATCTGATGTCGCAGATATTCTATTCTCCCGAGCGCCCGTTCTATCTGAGTACGGTAACCATGGGGCTTGATCCCCTGCATGAGGAGATTTATTACGACTTTGCACGCCGTTTCTTTGAGAATAAGAAAGGCACTCTCAATCAGGACATCTTCCATTATGTCTACCAGCGCTTCGAGGGCGTTACTCGCAATATCCAGCTTATGCTCAACCGATTGTATGAGACAGAGCGACATGTCACCGAGACCGAACAAGTTGATGAGGCAATACGACATGTTGTCAACAGCAACTCAATGCAGTATGAGGAGCTTATAGGCTTCTTGACAGACAACCAGTTGGCTGTAATCAAGGCTATCGCCAAGAAAGGACTGGTTGAGAGCCCTCAGGGCGCTGATTTTATCAAACAATACGACTTACCCAGTTCAAGCAGTGTCAAGACAGCTCTTGACGTACTGACAGACAAAGACATCGTCTACCGTACAAAAGCGGGCTATATCGTTTATGACCATTTCTTCGCCATTTGGCTAAAGCGTCTATAAATATGAGGCATAAGACCCGTTATTACATACACGCACATTTTATTTCAACATAATTTTACGTATCTTGCCGTTGCTCATACGCTGAATTATCAGACCATGGTGATTAGCATTTGTACGTTGACCCCCGAGGGTATAACTATCACCCACCAACTGACAGTCGTTACGTACACCTTTGATTCCTGTCACTTCGACGCTGAAGAAATTCTTCCATCCATCAGCAGCCTTGTAAGCGTTCACACAGCCATCAGGAACAAATAGTTTACATGTCTGGTACATCTCCTCACTAACGGGACCGAAAACAGAGCAAGTGGGAGGTACGACGGCGAGGCTGTGTAACTCCGTCAGGTTAGGCATAAATCCAAATGCGCCGTCGCCAATCGCCTTGACCTTGGCTGGAATAATCACCTTATCTGATCCAGACTGCATAAAGGCACCCTCACCAATGGTTGTCAGGTTGGGGAAGACATCAAGATTGATAGTTGTACCTTTACCAAAAATGGTAGTATTTGCAAAAGCATAATTGCCAATCTCTGTCAACAAATCCACATAACAATTCATATTGGCCAGTGATTCACAATACTGGAAACAATTGTCGGGTATAACCAAAATAGAGCCAATAGATGCCTTTTTAAGTTTTTTGCATCCATAGAACTCTCCTTCGTGCAACTGAGTCACTTTTTCACCGAAAAAGACTTCCTCGATATACTCACATGAATAAAAAAGCCCCTTAGGACCTTGCGTCTCCTCAGCATTGGGATTGTTAACGGTGAAGTTACGACCAACATAGACATAACGCAGATTATCCATACCCCAAAAGAGTGAACCATAGACCATATAGGCACAACCTATCGTGATGGGGTCGTCACCGTCTTCAATATACACTTTCTCAAGACCCGTACCGTTAAAGCATCCGTGATCCAACCGCTCTACAGAAGCAGGAATGCTAATCTCTTTCAGGTTTGTGCACAACTGAAAAGCCAACTCACCTATATATTTCAGCGTATTTGGCAGCGTCACGGCAGTGAGTCCGTCGCAGCCGTTAAAAGCCTGGTTGCCAATGCCTGTCACAGAATAACCGTTTGGGGCCTTCTCAGGAATAACAACATTACCTTGATAGCAGTGGCAGTTACCATAGACATCTTCGTCGCCATGTTTGTGCCAGCGTTCCTTACTGATGACAGTGGCAGTCTGGTCGGCATCATTATATTCCCAGACAATTTCATCGGTCTGAGCATTTACAACTGTCGCCATAAGGGCGAGTACACATGAAAGTAAAATCTTCTTTTTCATAATTATATTGTCTTTGTATTAAGATTTATAGCGCAAAGTTAAGAGAATTAAAGTAAAAAGCACTTACAAATCGTCACAATCGACTTGCAAATGATCATCTGTAAGTAAAATGTAGGATAATAAAGGCGCTTAGTCTATTTTGGAGCTCTTCCACTCGCTGGGAGTCATGCCGGTGACTGTTTTGAAAGCACGGAAGAAGGAAGTCTCAGTAGAGAATCCCGACAGCATCCATACCTCCGAGGCCTTCATGTTCGGTTGTTGGCGCATCAGTTCCTGGGCATGATGAACACGGTATTCACCCACGAACTGCGAGAAGGAGCAGCCCTGCTGATTATTGATGCAACTGGAGATGACATTACGGTTGGTATTAAGCATTGCAGCCACATCTGTCAGTTTCAAGTCGCTGTTCAGATAAGGTTGCTGTTGTTCCATCAAGTTGCAAATGCGCTGCATCAGTTCTTTGTTGGGATCAGGAACATCTGTAATGGCATCAACTGGCTCAGACGTGTTAAGTGTATGAGGTCTTTGCCGTCTGTAAAGCAGGAATACAGCAATGGCTATCACCAAAACAGCCATTGCAAGGATAACCCACAGCCATTTGCCTGAAGCCTTGCTATCTGTTTCTGCGACGGCACGATTGCCAACAGGCAGCAGAAAGACAGTGGCTAAGGGCGAGAAGTTGTCATTCTGCATCGAGCCGCCTAAGCCCTTGTTATAGGTGATGCCACCCACTATCATCAGGTCGCCATCGTCGGTAAGGACTATCTCAGGAAAGCCTGCCTCAGGCAGTGGGTCTGTATAGTAGAGCGTCAGCGGGGCGGGCGTCTTGTCATACTCTACGCAGAGCACATAATGACGGTTGTCCTTGTCGCGGCCATGCACATAACCACGATGTGCCTGACGGTCGGCGATGACTGGACTGTAATAATGAATCGGGCCATCCGGGCTATTCACAGGAACAGGGCAGGTGGTAGGCAGTAGCGAAAAGACGGTGTCCCGTACTAAAAGAAAAGCCATTGGTCTGGCCGGCAACCAAACGGTGCTGTCGCCAACAGACCAGTCTTGCACAGGTATAAGCCAGGAATAGTCGTTGGTGGCCTTGTCACCGATAAATCCGATGTCGTTGCAAAAAGGAGCAAAATAGAATAGCGGGTGCCACTGCCGCAACAAGGGTACATGTAACGGTTCACCCTTCAGACGGTCTACCATGTCGGACTGCAGAATTTCGCCCTTTGTGCCACCATTGCCTAAGATGAGAACGTCGTCGTCTGAAATACGGAGAAGATAAGGCGAGGCGCGCCCTACGCTAACATCTTTCACAAAAGAAAAGTCCCTGTCACCATCAAACATCTCAATGCCATCGCCAGCATACCAGTTACCCGTCACCACCACCTTTCCGCTGTCCAGTTCAGCACCCATAGCCAGCGTGCGCTTGGTGTTGAGGCAACTGAAGCCCCTGAAAGTATGCGTCACAGGATCGTATTCCTCTACGGGATATGTCTGTCCGACACCCATCGGCTCTGCGTGTCCTCCAGCCAGAAGCACCTTGCCCGACTTCAGCACCACACAAATGCCGTTGTCGTGCGGATATTCTGTCTCCATGAGATGCCATTCGCCGTCCTTATAGTATTCTGCCGTCGCAGTAGGAATAAAACTCTTGGTATGTCCGCCCACTACCGTCACCTCGCCATTCACACAGAAAACGGCGTGGGCATTACGGGGAATGTTCAGGTCGGGCAATCGCTCCACATCGATTTTAACCATAGGACATACGGGCTTGCTATCACCCTTTTGTGATATCGCCATCTCAGGTTCCAACAAAACCAGCACCAACCCGAGAATCCGTATTAAAATCTGTTTAGCTTCCATCTGTGCGTGCAAAGTTAAACAAATTATCTCAATAACCAAAGAATATAGATAAAAATCTATTACTATCCGCTACAGCGTCACAAACGAAAGACACATCTATCAGGCGATAGAATCCGAAAAATCGTGCACCTCGTGCTACTGAGGCTTATAACTTCCACAAAAACAACAAGTTAACTGGTGCAGGATGGTTAAAAATCGAGCTACTATCCTGCACTGATGCTGCACCCGCTAAAAATTCTGTGACAGCTTTTGCGTAGGCGCAAACGGTTGTTTGGGCTAACGCAAACGGTTGTTAGGTAGGCACTTAATCCCTGTTAGGACGGCACTTGTACCGCGTTCGGACGGGGTCTGTACCCTATAAGGCCCTATCGGAACAATGCAAAGGAACTATTGGAACAACGCAAAGGAACTATCCGAACGAGACAAAGATGCCTTTTCTTACCACACAAATGCTTTTTTATGTGTCTTTTCCTGATTTCACTTGACAGTTTTCACCGGGTTAAACTGAATTACTTGTCAACATTGTTTGTTCC